>ULWP01081048.1_pt1 | contig 11951 bp, 8 predicted proteins | sample 1960461 | NCBI WGS metagenome assembly ULWP01 (sample SAMEA4835815, study PRJEB28245) | human gut metagenome | biome: gut microbiome; material: fecal sample | place: Denmark | collected 2008
GCAAAGCTCCTCAATCGATGCGTTTCTTATATTTTCTGACGTTATGAAGGCGTCGAAAAGAGCCCGCTTACGCTTTGGGCCTATGCCGTCTATGCCGTCCAGCTCCGACATCAGGGCGTTTTTCGCCCTGAGGCTCCTGTGATAGGTTATAGCGAACCTGTGGGCCTCGTCCCTTATGCGTTCCAGTATGTGCAGCGCCGGATCCCTGCGTGAAAGGCGTATGGGCTCCTCCTTATCCGGCAGTATTATATCCTCGTTCTGCTCCGCAAGGCCTATGGCGGGGATATGTGAAAGGCCAAATTCCTCCAGCACCTCAAGCGCCACGTTGAGCTGCCCCCTGCCGCCGTCCACTACCAGAAGGTCGGGCAGGCGCGTGAATTTCTCGTCCCCGTCCTTCGCCCTCTGGAAGCGCCGCGTAAGCACCTCCCGCATCGCCATGTAATCGTCGCCGTTGACCTCCTCCTTTATTCGGAAGCGGCGATATTCCTTTGGCGCACTCTTGCCGTTTATGAACACCACCATGCCGGATACGGTATTCCTTCCGCGTATGTGTGAGTTGTCATAGCACTCCATGCGCTCGGGCATCTCGCCCAGGCCTATTATCTCGCATAGCCGCAGCATTGCGCCCTCGCCTCGCTCCCAGTTCCTGTGCTCCAGCTCCCGCGCCTTTTGTATGGCTTCAACGCCGTTCCGATAGGCCATTTCGGCAAGCTTTTTCTTTTCGCCCCGCTGAGGACAGGTTATTTCGACCTTGCTGCCACGGTTCTCGCTTAGCCATTCGGACAGCACCTCCTTCTCCTCCGGCATGTCCCTCACCACTATCTCCTTTGGCACAGGCGCGCCGTCAGCGTAGTGCTGCTTGAGAAAGGAGGCCATTATCTCGCCCGTGGTCTCTCCGCCGCAGGCTATGCTCATGCTCTCGGCCCAGATTATCTTGCCGCCCCGCTCGAACAGGGCGAATACCACCGAGTCTTCCTTATCCTTCACGAATGCGAATATGTCCCGCTCGCTGCCGGTAACGGATATGGCCTGCTGCTTTTCCGCAAGGCTCTTTATGGCCTTTATCCTGTCCCGAAGCTGGGCTGCCTTCTCGTATTCCATATTTTCCGAGGCAGATTGCATCTGTTCAGTAAGCAGCTCGATTATGGGGCCGGTATGCCCCTCAAGGAACCTGCTTACGCTCTCCAGCAGCCTGTGGTATTCCTCCCGGCTGACCTTGCCGCTGCACGGGGCGCAGCACTTGCCCAGGTGGTACATGAGGCAGGGGCGCTCATTGCGGGCGATGGCCTTATGGATATCCTTTTTGCAGTGCCTGACCGGGAATATATCCCGTATGGCCGTAAGCGCATCCTTCAGGCTCAGGCTCGAAAGATAAGGGCCGAAGTACTTCGCTCCATCCTTTTTGACCCTGCGCACGACTTCAAACCGTGGAAAATCCTGTTTTGTATCCAGCCTTACATATGGAAAATGCTTGTCGTCCTTTAATAGTATGTTATAACGCGGCATGAGCGCCTTTATGAGATTGCTCTCCAGCGTCAGCGCCTCTGTCTCGTTCGATGTTATGATATACTGAAAATCCTCGATATGGGAAACCATAGCCTCCACCTTGGGAGGCTTTGGGGTATGCTGAAAATACTGCCGCACCCTGTTCTTCAGGTTCACGGCCTTGCCGACGTATATAATCTCACCGCTGCCGTCGTACATCTTGTATACGCCCGGTTCGTCAGGCAGCAGTTTTAATTTTTCCGCTATGATATCATTCATGGAAGCTTCCCCCCATGGTGATTATATCATTTATATAACCCTGGGTCTATCTGAAAAACCTTACCCTGTCGTCAAAAACGCGAATGAGGTTATCGTAAAGCTCCGCGCTCCTGCCCCCCGAAAGATCGTATACCGTGATACGATCCGGAGAAAGGCCTACCAGTACGCTCATTATTCCCTCCTCGCTGCACTGTTCGTAGTCTATCCTCACGTCGTTGTCATCTGTGAAGGTACAGCTGCCGTCGGGATTGAGTATCACATACACCTCGCCCGCCCCCGATGATCGCAGCTTTACGAACGCGGACAGCACTTTGAGCAGCTCGGTATACTCGTCGTTGAGCAGCATCTCGTCAGCTGCGGCGTATACGCATCTCTCCCACTGTCTGCGGTAGTCCTGCATTCGGAAGCGTATATACCCTTCGAGAGAAAGGTAGCTGTTGCCCTCAAAGTAATCCATCAGCTCACCCTGCAATTTTTCCAGGCCTGAGGCCCGCTTTGCCATGCATATGGCCTCGGGCAGCACAGCCTTTTTTTCCTCCAGCGTAAGGGGCAGCCCGTTTACCATATAGGCTATCTCAAACTGGGCAAGATCCATGAGCAGCAGCTCGGCTACAGCCTCGCACCACTGCGCAAGCTGTGCCCCGCCCTCTATTAAAGCCTCTGCAAAGCCACGCCCGCACTCGGGTGAGATGCCGCCGCCCAGCCTGTCGAGCCGCCGCTCCATGAGCCTGCCTATATCCACCTCGTATTTCGTAGTGCCCACCGAGCACACCGCCATAGCACCTTACTCTCCTTATCCCGCTATACCTGCATCATATGCCGGGCTTTCCCTATGGGTTCCCGCTCATATCAGCCGCGCTTTTTTCGGCGCACGAGCATATTATGTGTATAATCAGGGCTTTGACCTGCCAGTAATTTTTCCCATAGCCGCCCTTGACAAAGGTACCGGACGGGCATATAATCAATTCATATTTTATATTTTATCGTGGGTCGATACGGGTTAAGTACCAACGCAAAGGCACCATCAAGAGAGAGAGGGTCATCGGCTGTAAGCCCTTTTACGGCGCGGCGTTTGGGAATACCGCCCCGCTACTGCGGTTCGCTTTGGGCGCGATACAGCCCCTATAAAGTGGGTTTTATGCCAATTAGGGTGGAACCGCGGATAACCGATATGTTTGAATTTGTCCGTCCCTTGCTTCGAGCTTGGGGCGGGCATTTTTATATTATCCGCAAGGCTTGATTTACATCATATAAGGAGGAACACCATGAATATCACTTTTCCCGATGGCTCCGTAAAGCAATACGAAGACGGCATGACCGCCCTTCAGATAGCTGAGTCCATCAGCCCCCGCCTCAGGAAAGCCACACTTGCCGCCGAGATAGACGGTAGCAGGGCGGACGCCTTCCGCCCCATCGCAGGCGACCACAGCATTAAGCTCCTCACCTGGGAAGATGAAGACGGCCGCTGGACCATGCGCCATACAGCCGCCCATATACTTGCCCAAGCCGTAAAGCGGGTACATCCCGAGGCAAAGCTGGCCATCGGCCCCGCCATTGACACCGGTTTCTACTATGACTTTGACGCAGAGCCCTTCACTCCGGAGGATCTCGAACAGATCCAGAAGGAGATGGAAAAGATAATCGCCGAGGCGCTGCCCCTTGAACGCTTTGAGATGCCCCGAGCCGACGCTATAAAGTACTTCGAAGAAAAAGGCGAGCCCTATAAGGTAGAGCTTATTCAGGATCTGCCCGAGGACGCTATAATAAGCTTCTACCGTCAGGGAGACTTTACCGACCTGTGCGCCGGCCCCCACGTTGAAAACACCGGCAAGGTAAAATTCGTAAAGCTCATGAGCGTTGCAGGCGCATACTGGCGCGGCAGCGAAAAGAACAAGATGCTTCAGCGCATATATGGCACCGCTTTTGAAAAGAAGGCCGACCTTGATGAGTACATCACCCGCATCGAGGAGGCCAAGAAGCGCGACCACCGCAAGCTGGGCAAGGAGCTCGGCCTGTTCGCCCTCATGGAGGAGGGCCCCGGCTTCCCCTTCTTCCTCCCCAAGGGCATGGTGCTGCGCAACACCCTGCTCGAATACTGGCGCGAGGTGCATAAACGATACGGCTATGTGGAAATCTCCACTCCTATAATTCTCAATCAGGAGCTGTGGCACAGGAGCGGCCACTGGGATCACTACAAGGACAACATGTACACCACCGTAATAGACGGCGAGGATTACGCGATAAAGCCCATGAACTGCCCCGGCGGCATGCTTGTCTACAAGCTTGAGCCCCATTCCTACCGCGAGCTGCCCCTGCGCATGGCTGAGCTTGGCCTCGTACACCGCCATGAGCTTTCCGGTGCGCTCCACGGCCTGTTCCGCGTCCGCTGCTTCACTCAGGACGACGCCCATATCTTCATGACCTGGGACCAAATGGAGCATGAGATCCAGAACGTCGTTCGTCTGTTTGATGAAGTTTACTCCACCTTCGGCCTGACCTATCAGATCGAGGTTTCCACCATGCCGGAGGATCATATCGGCGAGAAGGAGACCTGGGATTTTGCCACCGATACCCTCAAGAAGGCTATAGAGCATATGGGCAAGAGCTACGTCATAAACGAGGGCGACGGCGCCTTCTACGGCCCCAAGCTTGACTTCCATCTTTCCGACTCCCTGGGCCGTACCTGGCAGTGCGGCACTATCCAGCTGGATATGCAGATGCCCGAAAGGTTCGATCTTGAGTACGTAGGCGAGGACGGCCAAAAGCACCGCCCCGTAATGATACACCGCGTCGTATTGGGCTCCATCGAGCGCTTCATAGGCGTTATCACCGAGCACTTCGCAGGCGCGTTCCCCACCTGGCTGGCTCCCGTACAGGTGAAGGTGCTGCCCCTTACCGACCGTACCGCCCAGGTATGCGACAATATCGCTTCCGAGCTTGACGAGCTTGGTCTGCGTGTAGAGGTTGATCACCGTAACGAAAAGCTGGGCTATAAGATCCGCGAAGCACAGCTCCAGCGTATCCCCTATATGCTGGTCGTAGGCGACCGCGACGTTGAAAACGGCGTTGTATCCGTCCGCTCCCGCAAGGGCGGCGACCTGGGCGCAATGACTCTCGACGCCTTCAAGAAAAAGATACTGGAAGAAGTAAAGACCAGAGCCCGTGACTAAAACCCGTACAATATGAGAATCGCCCAAGTGACAAAGTCACTTGGGCGAAATTTATATGAGCAGTTCGGCTATCTGTACAGCGTTTGTCGCCGCGCCCTTGCGCACCGGGAAAACCGCCTCCTCGTGCAGCACCTCGGCACCCATGTATGACATTTCCCGAAGCTCTGCGTAGGTTATCTTCTCTATGCTCTTGGGATTGCTGACTATCCTCGGGTCCGCCATGAGTATTCCGGAAACGTCCGTCCAGTTTTCGTATGCTCCCGCCCCTATGGCAGCCGCCGCTATGGCGCCCGTAATGTCCGAACCGCCCCGGGAGAAGGTTCGTATACTGCCGTCAGGCATGGCTCCGTAAAAGCCGGGGATAACCACTTTGGGGGTTTCGGAAATTATCTTTCTCAGTGCATCGTTGGTTTTATGGAAGTCCACCTTACCATCGTAACCGAAGAACAGCCAATCCTTTGCGTCCGCAAACTCAAATCCCAGATACTCGGCCATGAGCGCCATGGTCACGCCGTACTTCAGGTGGGCATGGCAAAGATACAAAAGATCAGTTATCTTGCTGTCCCCTTCGAACCGCCTTCCGGGGGCGGATACCACTACCACGCAGCGCGTTTCGTCGCCTTTAACTATATCTTTGACCTTCTTAAACTGTTCTCCGGAGGCCAGCGATAAGCCGCCGAATTTGCAAACCTTTATCATACAATTCGCCTGTGAATTTTCATTCGTTATTCGATGCCTGCGAAAAACATATCCGGGTCGCTCTTCTGAAGCCTCTTCGCCATCGCGTGCATCTCGGAAACAGTCAGGGGCTCGGTTATGATGTACTCGCCGTTTACCATCTGTCCGAGCTGCCGCAGTTCCGCAGTGATGGCCGAGGTACGGAGATAGTAGCTGTGCCTTTCCAGCGAATTATCCGCACGTATGGCTTTCTTCGGCGCGCACGGGCCTATTGCGTTGCACTTTATGTCCAGCATATCCTGCACCAGCGAGCTGCCGGTGGGGTATTTCCCTGCCCCCTGGCCCATAAGGCTCAGCCTGCCTATGTTTTTGCCCACGAGCGTAGTCATGTTAAAATTCATGGTCACGCTGCTTTCGGGAGCCGAGAGCGGCAGCAGCGCAGGCTCCACGTATGCGCTTATGCCGTCTTTATGCTTCTTCGCCTTTACCATTAGCTTGCAGACCCTGCCCATCTTTTTAAAAGCTCTTATATCCTTATCCGTTATATGCCGTATGCCGAACACGTCCACGCTGTCCTCCGCCATCGCCCCCTCAAAGGCAACTGAAGCGGATATGGCGCACTTGCGCCGGGCGTCATTGCCGTCGATATCCGCGGAAGGATCTGCTTCGGCATAGCCCAGCCGCTGAGCCTCTGAAAGCGCCGCGCCAAATGGCAGTCCTTTTTCTGTCATGGAGTATAGTATAAAATTGGTGGTACCGTTCATAATGCCGGATATCTCGGTTATCTCATCACATCGCTTGGCACGTATGAGATTGAAAAGCCAGGGTACACCGCCCCCTGCCGAGGAGGTGAACCGAAGCTGCACGCCGTTTTCCCCTGCCAACGCCATAAGCTCGCTATAGTAGTGGCATATGAGCTGCTTGTTGGCGCTGACTACGTGCTTTTTAGCCTTCAAAGCTTCCGTCACATATTCATAGGCCGGATGCAGTCCGCCTATTGTTTCAGCCACTATGTCAATCTCTTCGTCGTTTAATATATCCTTAAAGTCGGTGGTCATGACGGCTTCCATGCCGGGCCTTATGCTGCGGGCAAGAATGTGCTTTACAGCCAGGCCACCCTTCATTTCGCATATTATGTCGTAAGCACCGCCGCCCACGTTCCCATAGCCCAATAACGCCACTTTCATAAAAACACTCTCCTCTTTTTGTGTTTATTTTAAATACACTTGTTTTTCTAATAGAGACGCTTTAACACATTGCGCGGAACATTGCAAGCAAAAATCGTTATTATCCCTTTACCATCAGTTGACAAGAGCACTTATGCGTTATTGCTATTTCCGCCATAATAAAGTATTATAGTGTTAATTACATAACATATTGACTCAGTAAATAATCGCGATTATAATCTAAATCAAGGAGGGGCCCTCATGCGAGAGGATCTTACCCAAAGGCGTTTCATCGAGGAGACCTACCGTATAATATCGACCGAAGGCCGTGAAGCCTTGAGCATTCGCCGCCTTGCGCGGGATATGCGCTGCAACAGCGCCAACATCTACCGATACTTCAAGGATCTTGACGAACTGGTGACGTACGCCTCACTGCGCTACCTTACCGCGTATCTGGGCGACGTTGCGGTGTGTTACGCCAAATCCGAGACTACATACCAGACCCACGTAGCGGTATGGGATTGCTTCTCCCGCCACGCCTTCGCAAACGGCCCAATCTTCGATAACCTGTTTTTCGGCCGCCACAGCCGCATGCTGAACGATATTATCAAGAACTATTACGCCATGTTCCCCGAGGATCTTTCCGGTCTCTCCCCCTCCATCGCCAACATATTCAGCGAAGGCAGCTTCAACAACAGGGACTATCTCATGATATCCCGCTGCGTAGACGAGGGATGGTTCACGGAGGAAGACGCAAAGTTTCTCAACAGCTTCTCCATACACCTTTTTCTCGGATACCTCAAGGAGCTATTGCAGAAGGAACCTTCGGAGAAGCTTTCAAAGAGTTGCCATGACGATTTCATGGCTACTCTTGTCAAGATCATGGATTATTTCCGGCTGAAATAGCCAAATCTATCCAAAATAGCGCCGGGCTTAACCGGCTTTATTTTGGCCAATAACTAATCGCGATTATTTTTGTGAGAGTTTTAACAGGATCATTATAAAATCTCTCACATATTAATACAGGAGGAAAACAAAATGGCTTACACCCCAGAACTGCTCGCAGAAAAGAAGAGGATCGAACAGCATGTGAAGATCGGCAGCGAAGCGCTGTACCTGACCAAGGCCGAGTGCATGGAGAACGGCCCCACTGTGGAGGACACAATAGCCGCCGTGCGCAAAACGTTTATCGCACACGGCAAAAAAGAATACGAAATGCCCGCCAAGATAGGCGTACACCCTCACGACGACGTATTCTATCACGCTATGCCCGCCTATGTCCCCGGCCAGATGGCGATGGGGTGCAAGTGGATAGAGTGCTACCCCCGCAATCCCAAGGACTGGGGCCTCCCTCAGACCTCTTCCGTTCTGGTGCTCAACGAGCTTATAACCGGATACCCCATGGCCATAATGGACGGCGCATGGGTCACCGCGATGCGCACTCCCGCCGTTACCGCAGTCGCTGCGGAAGCCCTGTGCCCCGATGCGGAATCCTTCGGTATGTTCGGCTGCGGCGTACAGGGTCAGGGCCACGTCCGCTTCATAGTAAAGACCCTGAAGAAGCTCAAGAAGATATACATCTACGACTCTTACGCCCCCATGATGGATAAGCTCATAGAGAATGTCGGCGCCGAAGTCCCCTCCCATATCCAGCTCATTAAGGCTGCGGATCCCAAGGAGGTAGTGGACAATTGCGAAGCCCTGTGTTCCGCAACAAAGATCACCCGAGAGACCTACAACATCGTAAGAAAGGACTGGATACGCCCGGGTCAGACCATATTCCCAATGGATCTGAACAGCTTCTGGGAAGCAAGCATACAGCGGGACGCCGACAAGTATATCGTGGACAGCATAGACGAGCATGAGCTCTTTGCCTCCATGGGCTATTTCCCCGAGGGACTGCCTCACATCGTATGCGAGACCGGCGAGATAATCGCAGGACTTAAAGAGGGCCGGACCAGCAAGGACGAGATCATTGTCTGCTCTAACATCGGCATATCCGTGTTCGATATGGCGGTAGCCAAACTGGTTTTCGACAGGGCCCTTGAAAATGGCGCAGGCCGCATTCTGCCCTTGTAATCCCCTCTTTCCACGTTAAGAAAACATTCAGCCCGCATACAGCTTTGTACGCGGGCAGTTTTTATGATATTATATGTAAGATAAAACAGAAAAGGATTGCTTCCGTTTATTATGAAACAGGCAAGAAACTTCCCCGCGGCTACCATAACAAAAAAAGCAGAAAACTCCCTCCGTCTGGGCCACCCATGGGTATATGACGCCGAGGTGCTTAATCTTGAAGGCGAGCCCGAAAACGGCTCTCTTGTAGACGTATTTTCTGAAAAGGGATCTTATCTCGGCACCGGCTTTATAAGCTACAAGAGCAAAATACGTATACGCCTCCTTTCCTCAAACGCAAACGAGACCTTCGGAGATGAGTTCTTTGCCCGCAGGATACAGTACGCCCTCGCATACAGAAGGACCGTAATGGGCCCTACTGACTATCACTGCTGCCGCCTGGTATTCGGCGAGGCGGACGGGCTGCCCGGCCTTACCGTAGACCGCTATGAAAACATCCTCGTCTCTCAGGTTCTCTCCATAGGTATGGAAAGGGTAAAGGATACCGTATACCGCCAGCTCGTAAAGCAGCTCGCACAGGAAGGCGTAGGCATCGCCGGCATATTCGAGCGCAACGACGTAGCTATCCGTGAGCTCGAGGGTCTGGATAGGGGCAAGGGCTGGTACTTGGCTGATTATCTGCCCCAGCCTCCCTCCCCTATCACCGGGATAACCGAAAACGGCATACAGTACGAGGTAGATGTGGAGAACGGGCAAAAGACCGGCTTTTTCCTTGATCAGAAATACAACCGTCAGGCCGTGGCCAAGATAGCCGCAGGCAAAAAGGTGCTGGACTGCTTTACACACACCGGTTCCTTCGCCCTGAATGCAGCATTGGGCGGCGCTGATCGCGTAACCGCCGTGGACGTATCCGATACCGCCATAGAGATGGCAAAGCTTAACGCAAGGCGCAACGGCCTTATTGACAAGATGGATTTCATCGCGGCAGATGTATTTGACCTTCTTCCCGCGCTTTGCAATAAGCACGCGGATTATGACTTCGTCATACTGGATCCCCCCGCATTCACCAAGAGCCGCAAGGCCATAAAGGGGGCAGAACGCGGCTATAAGGAGATCAACTTCCGCGCTATGAAGCTGCTGCCCCGGGGCGGCTATCTTGCCACCTGCTCCTGCTCGCATTTTATGGATAACGAGCTGTTCATTAAGATGGTGCAGTCCGCAGCGCGGGACGCAGACGTTTCCCTGAAGCTCATAGAAGCCCGGAGGCAGTCCCCCGACCACCCTACGCTTATGAACGTACCCGAAACTGATTATCTTAAATTTTACCTGTTCCAGCTGGTGTGAGCACACTTACCGCCCCTCGCACATACCTTGACAGTATAAAGCGCGGAAAACGCGCGATATCAGCGAGGTGCAAAAATGAGAATATTACAACGTGGCGACACCGGCAACGACGTGCGTACCGCCCAGACCGCCCTCATCCGTGCGGGGTATGCCCCGGGCAGAGCAGACGGCATATTCGGTTCCAACACAGAGCGCGCGGTGAAACAGTTCCAGCGGGTGCTCGGGCTCAGGCAGGACGGCATAATCGGCCCGCGGACATGGGAATTTTTACAACCCTTCGCCCTTGAGAGCGACCCTGATGTGCTGCGCAGGGGCAGCAGGGGCAATATGGTAAGGATTCTCCAGCAGGCGTTGGAGGCTTCCGGCAACTCCCCAGGTACCATAGACAGCCTTTTCGGCACAAAGACCCAGGCGGCTCTGCGTGCCTTCCAGCGCTCGGCACGGCTGCCAGAAACCGGCGTAGCCAACAGGGATACATGGCTGGCCATAGCCCCCTTCATCAATTACGACAACGTATACCTCAGGCGCGGCGACAGGGGTATGCTGGTGGTAATACTGCAAACCGCCCTGTACAACGCCGGCTTCGATCCCGGCGCCATAGACGGCGTATTTGGCACGCGTACCCACAACGCACTGGTGGCCTTCCAGAGGGCAAAGGGCCTTTCTCCTGACGGCATAGCGGGCAGGCGTACCTGGGCACAGCTCAAGCCCTACCTTTCCGGCGGCGTTATGACATACGTCATCAGGCCCGGCGATACCCTTTCTTCCATAGCCAGGCGGTTTAACACCACGGTGGAGGAGCTTGTGCGTCTCAACAACATTGCCAATCCGGATCTTATAATCGCAGGTGAAACGTTGCTCATCCCTGCGTAAAGCGCAGCAAAAAGAGAAGGCCCGTCGGCCTTCTCTTTTATATTGCGCATTATTCGCTTTTACTCTCGTCCTTTTTTCTGTCTATACGGCCATAAATGCGCACCGCATCATATATCCTGTCCGCAAGGCTGTCCGTAAGCTCGCCGCTTAGAAGTCTCCATTCCCAGTTTCCGCCGAGAGTGCTGGGCTTGTTCATGCGGCAGCCCGCGCCAAGCTCAAGGTAGTCCTGCATCTGCGCCACGAAAAGCCGCGCAACCGAGCCCATTCCTCCCCTTATCATGCCCCAGTTGAAGCCCTCTTCTTTATTCAGCCCGAGGTACTTTTCACAGTAAGCTATATCCTCCGGGGCAGCCTCCTCGCGCCATAGGGCTATGGGGCTGTTGTCGTGGGTACCCGTATAACAGGTGCAGTTCTCGATGTAGGCGTGAGGCAGATATCCGCTGGAATCGCGGGAATCGAAGGCAAATTCCAGCACCTTCATGCCGGGAAAGCCGGATTCCTTCAAAAGCATTTCCACATCGGACGTTGCAAAGCCCAGATCCTCCGCTATGAACTCAAGGTTGTGAAACCATCCCTTCAGGGCATTGACCAGCGCTATGCCGGGGCCGGTGCGCCATTTGCCGTTTTTCGCGGTGGTCTCGCCATAAGGCACAGCCCAATAGCTTGCAAGGCCCCTGAAGTGGTCTATGCGGATAACGTCATACATCTTGCCCGCGCCGTCTATACGGCGTATCCACCAGCCGAAGCCGTCCGACTGCATTTTATCCCAATCGTACAACGGATTGCCCCAGAGCTGGCCTTCGGCGCTGAAATCGTCCGGCGGCACCCCGGATACTTCTGTCGGCAGGTTCTTCTCGTCCAGCTGGAAGAATTCGGGCTC
>ULWP01059833.1_pt1 | contig 11880 bp, 12 predicted proteins | sample 1960461 | NCBI WGS metagenome assembly ULWP01 (sample SAMEA4835815, study PRJEB28245) | human gut metagenome | biome: gut microbiome; material: fecal sample | place: Denmark | collected 2008
TCAGATTTTGATTGAGTCCGGTCTGTGAGCCACATCAGTCCAGATGCACCACCGGGCTGCAAATGGCTTCCATGCACTGCGCTGTTTCCATGCCGAAATTGCCGCGCCGCGCAAAATCCGCGACGGAGATCATGCCGGTCAGCTTTCCGTTCTGCGTAACCGGCAGTCTGCGCAGCTGTGCGCGGGACATAAGCCGCGCGGCCTTTGCCGCGTCCTCCCCTGCCTCGATGGACAAAACGCCTGCGGACATGACCTCACTCACGCGCATCTGCTCCGCCGGTTTCCCTGCTGCGACGCAGCGCAGCACAACGTCGCGGTCGGTTAGCACCCCGCAGAGACGCCCGTTTTCTCCCTGAACCGGCAAAAAGCCGAGATTATACCGGCTCATGAGCCGTGCGGCGACGGAAACCGGTTCCTGCGCACCGACGCTGACGACATTTCTGGACATACAATCCTTGATCTTCATAAGACCCTCCATTACTAAAAACTCCGGCAGCAAACGCTGCCGGAGTTTCTGCGTTTATGGAAATTGTAGCCGGGACTGTCGGCTGTTAAACAGCTTATTTACCCTGCAGCTTGCGGTCGATGGCTTCCGCAGCCTTTTTGCCTGCGCCCATGGCCAGAATGACAGTCGCAGCGCCGGTAACGGCATCGCCGCCTGCAAAGACGTTTTCACGGGTGGACATTTCGTTCTCGTCAACGATGATACCACCCTTTTTGTTCGTCTCAAGGCCAGGCGTGGTGGAGCGGATCAGCGGGTTTGGAGACGTGCCAAGAGACATGATGACCATATCGACATCCAGCACGAATTCGCTGCCCTCAACGGGAATCGGACGGCGGCGGCCGGATGCGTCAGGCTCGCCAAGTTCCATCTTGATGCACTTCATGCCGCATACACGGCCATCCTCACCGCCGAGAATCTCGGTTGGGTTGGTGAGCGTCAGAAACTCGATGCCCTCTTCCTTCGCATGGTGCTGCTCTTCCAGTCTGGCGGGCATTTCGGCCTCGCCGCGGCGGTAGACGATGTACACCTTATCGGTACCCATACGCTTTGCACAGCGGGCGGCATCCATCGCAACGTTGCCGCCGCCGACAATAGCCGCTGCCTTGGAGTGCAGGATCGGCGTGTCGCTCTCTTCGAGATACGCCTTCATCAGATTGATACGGGTCAGATACTCGTTTGCAGAGCAAACGCCCTTGAGGGACTCGCCGGGGATGTGCATGAACATCGGAAGACCTGCGCCGGAGCCGATAAACACAGCCTTGAAGCCCATCTCAAACAACTCGTCGATGGACAGGACCTTGCCGATGACCATATCGGTCATGACTTCAACGCCCTGCGCCTTCAGTTTTTCAACCTCATTGGCAACGATAGCCTTCGGCAGACGGAACTCCGGAATACCGTAGACCAGAACGCCACCGGCAGTGTGCAGCGCTTCAAACAGGGACACCGCATAGCCCTTCTTGGCAAGCAGCGACGCGCAGGTCAGACCGGACGGGCCGGAGCCGACGACAGCGACCTTGATGCCATTGGACTCGGCTTTTTTCGGCATGGCGTTGATATTCTCGCGGTACCAGTCGGCGACAAAGCGCTCTAGACGGCCGATTGCCACCGGCTCGCCCTTGTTGCCGCGGACGCACTTGGATTCGCACTGCGTCTCCTGCGGACAGACACGGCCGGAAAGGGCGGGCAGCGCATTGGTATCGGTGATGATCTCATAAGCCTTTTCAAAGTTGCCCTCAGCAACTTCATGGATAAACTCCGGGATATGAATATTAACCGGGCAGCCCTCAACACAGTGCGGTTTTTTGCACTGTAGGCAGCGCTTGGCCTCGTTAATGGCCATTTCAGCGGTATAGCCCAGCGTGACTTCCTTGAAATTTTTGTTGCGGACGTTCGGATCCTGCTCCGGCATCGGAGTCTTGGTAGCCTGCATATTAGCCATGATGATTCCCTCCCCTTACTTGATGAGTTCTTCACCCATCTTCTGGATGCGGCAGATATGAGTCTTGCGCTCTTCTGCTTCTCTTTCGCGGTAGACACTGTTGCGGCTCATGAGTTCGTCATAATCGACCTTATGTCCGTCAAAGTCCGGGCCATCGACACAAGCAAACTTCACCTCGCCGCCAACCGTGACGCGACAGCCGCCGCACATGCCGGTGCCGTCAACCATGATCGGGTTCAGCGAGACAACCGTTTTGACGCCGAACGGCTCGGTCGTCTTGGAGACAAACTTCATCATCGGGATCGGGCCGATGGCGAGAACTTCGTCATAGTGAATGCCAGACTCGAGCAACTGCTGCAGCTTGACGGTCACGAAACCGTGCTCGCCATAGGAGCCGTCGTCGGTCATGAGATACAGATGGTCACAGGCCTGCTTGAACTCGTCTTCGAGAATGACGATGTCCTTGTTACGGAAGCCAACGATCACATCCGTCTCGACACCTGCTTCTTTAAACGCCTTTGCGGACGGATATGCGATTGCACAACCGACGCCGCCGCCAACTACGCACACGCGCTTTTTGCCTTCAACGTCCGTCGGCTTACCGAGTGGGCCGACAAAGTCCTGAATATAATCGCCCTCGTTCAGACTGCCAAGCATTTCGGTGGACAGGCCAACCTTCTGGAAAATGATCGCAACTGTCCCCTTCTCGCGGTCATAACCCGCAATCGTCAGCGGCACGCGCTCCGATTTCTCGTCTACACGGAAAATGATAAACTGACCGGCCTTTGCCTTGCGGGCAACGAACGGAGCTTCAATCTCCATATACGTTACGGCAGCGTTCAGTTCCTTCTTGCGCACGATTTTGTACATAACTTGTTCATCCCTTCAAATCATCAGTAATTTCTTGTTCGTTCTGATAATCCAACGTTATTAGTATAACACATCTTCCATTCTGTTGTAAACAAGAAAATCGATAAAAAAATACCGATACATGCTATGTTCTGAATTAACTTATATCATTTATGATATATTGCATCTGAATTCGGAATGAATTACAACATTGTCGGAACGAACGTTTTTCCATAAAAATCCTGATACCAGTGTGGAGGGTGCAGCAGGCGCAGGCTCCGGCTGAAGCCCAGCAAGAAATGCAAGCGTTCCAATCAGCTGCTCCGGCGTATGCGTTATTTGCAGTGCACCGAGATCCAGCGATTTTTCCCGCTTGCTCAGCCGCCTCCCGTCCGGCGCAAGCAGAAGCGGGACATGATAATACGCAGGCGTTGGGAACCCGAGCGTCTTTTGCAGCCACATCTGGCGCGGCACAGAACTCAGCAAATCGCGTCCTCGGACAATCTCAGTGACGCCGCCCGCCGCATCGTCGGTCACAACTGCCAGCTGATAGGCGTATACGCCGTCTGAACGGCGGATGATAAAGTCGCCGCAGTCCTGCACAAGATTCTCGGTATATTCACCTTGCAGACCATCCTGCACTGTTATGACCGTATTCGGAACGATCACGCGCCATGCAGGTTTTCTCGTTTTCGCCGCGCGCTCTGCATCTGACAATGTCCGGCAGGTTCCGGCGTAGATCACATTGCCGTCCGATGCGTGCGGTGCGGAGGCTGCGTGCAGTTCGGCGCGGGAGCAATAGCACGGATAGACCAGTCCAAACGCGCGCAGCCGTTCAAATTCTGCATGATAGGCATCAGCACGTTTGGACTGCGGCGTCTGTTCCGCGTCCCAGTCCAGGCCGAGCCAGTCCAGATCACGCTTAAGTGTTTCAATGTACTCCAGCCTGCACCGGTCTGGGTCCAGATCTTCAATCCGCAGCAGCATTCGTCCGTTCCGGCTTCGCACGGAGAGCCACGCCAGAAGCGCGGAAAACACGTTTCCGAGGTGCATCCTGCCGCTGGGGCTGGGTGCAAAACGTCCGGTCAGCATATCGGTCTGTCCTCCTTGAAAAAACGGCAGGGACACCCCTGCCGTTTGTATTTATAATTGATAAACACGGCGATATTCTTCATAATAACGCTCGTACATATCGGATTTGAGTTCCTTCAGGCTATTCAGGTATTCATGCGTATCAAACGAATCCGATTCCAACTCAATCAGTGCGACTGCGATATTGGAACAATGATCCGCAACACGTTCATAATTGGTCAGTAGATCATTGAACACAAAGCCCTGTCCCAAGGTGCAAAGTCCTTTTTGCAGACGATCAACATGGTGAAGCTTCATTTCGTCACAAAGATTGTCGATTAACTCCTCAAGCGGCTCGACGCGGGCAGCAAGCTGCAGATCATTGTTGACGAACGACCGAATCGCTGTGGACAGGATCTCTGTCAGTGCAGCCTCCATGACTTCCAGTTCATGTGCAGCAGCTTCGGAGAAGGACAGTTTTTTCTGGTGCAGTTCTTTTGCACCCTCTGCAATATTCAGCGCGTGGTCGGAAATTCGCTCAAAATCGGAGATCGTGTGCAGGAACTTGGATACCTCCGCGTTCTGTTTCGCGGTCATTTCACGTTCTGTGACCTTGACCAGATAGGTACCGAGTTTGTCCTCATACCGGTCAACAGAGCCTTCCAAATCCTCGACCAGTTTGAACCGCTCGTCGGAATAGCCGTGCAGCAGCGCAACTGCCTCAACAAAGTTGCGCTTGGCCTCCTCTGCCATCGCATTGATGGTCAGACGGCTTTGTTCAATGGCAAGCGCGGGGTGCTGAATGAAGCGTTCTTCAAGCCGCATTGCTTCCGGCTCGACCGCTTTTTGCTGCGGCTTTTCGCGCACCAGAAAATTGACGGTTTTTTCGATCTGCCGCGTAAACGGCAAAAGCCCAACGACCTTAATAAAGCGGAACACCGTATTGACAAGTGCAATGGAAACACTGGTCATAATGCGATCCGCAAATGGGAACCGGATCAGCGCATCAAGCGTATAATAAATCGCTGCAAACAGGATTACGCCTGTGACTTCGGCGACCAGATAAACCATGGCCGTTCGTTTACCGTCAACAGACGCGCCGATCGCAGAAAGAAGCACCGGCATGGCTGCGCCGATGGCAATGCCCATGATGATGGGGAGCGCAATGGAGAAATCAATGATGCCGGTCGATGCAAGTGCCTGTAAAATGCCGACTGCGGCGGATGCAGATTGCAGGACGCAGGTAAACAGCGTGCCGAAAAGGATACCAAGAAACGGATTGGAGAAGGAAGTCAAAATACGAATAAAGGTTGGGTCGTCGCGCAGCGGCGAAACTGCGGAAGACATTGTAGACATACCGAACATCAAAACCGCAAAACCCATCAAAATATCGCCGACATGTTTCTTTGCCGGATTTTTCGCCGTCATGCGCAGGATAATGCCAATTACGGAGATCACGCCCGTGAGTGTCGCTGTGGAAAATAGGTCGAGCCAGCCACCGGTCGAACCAATGTCAGAAAGGCAGATGATCCACCCTGTGATGGACGTGCCCAGGATCGCGCCCAGCACAATGGAGATTGCCTGCCGTACCTTCATCATGCCGGAGTTGACAAAGCCGACGATCATGACTGAGGTAGCCGAAGAAGACTGAATCACAGCCGTCACGCCGGCGCCCAACAGGAATCCCTTGATGGGATTACCGGTCAGCCGGTACAGAATCAACTCCAGCTTATTGCCTGCGACCTGCTTCAGTCCGTCTCCCATCAGAGCCATACCGAACAAAAACAGTGCGATACCGCTCAACAGCGAGATTACATTTGAAATACCCACGCGTAACATCCTCTCTGTTTGTTAATTGTATGTTAAAGAACGAATCTTAAATGTTTTGCACAATTTTTCTTAAATTCATGTTAAATCTTGCTTTTCCTTTACATTTCACATAAAATTAACCCAAAGAGGAACGACGATTTTACATTTCTGCTTTATTGTATTCGCAAAAGGAGTGGTTCAGATGATCTATTTACTGGAAGACGACGATTCTATCCGCAAGCTAGTGCTCTACGGACTGGACAGCCAAGGCTTTCAGGCAAAAGGGTTTGCACTTCCCTCGGAATTCTGGCGTGCCATGGACACAAAACTTCCAGAACTTGTATTGCTTGACATTATGCTGCCGGAAGAGGATGGACTGAGTATCCTGAAAAAGCTGCGGGCCCGCCCGGCAACCAAACGGCTGCCCATCATTATGCTGACGGCAAAAAATTCGGAATATGACCGTGTGATTGGTCTGGACCATGGCGCGGACGACTTTGTTTCCAAGCCATTTTCCATGCTGGAACTCATTGCACGCATCCGCGCAGTTCTAAGGCGGGCAGAGCCAGTGCAGACAAGCGGAGATTTCTCTCTTGGCCTGTTGTTTGTCTCTCCGGACCGGCACGAGGTCAAGGTCGGGGGTAAGGATGTAACGCTTACCAACAAGGAATTTGAACTGTTGTGCCTGCTGCTGCGCAATAAGGGCATTGTTTTGACGCGTGCGACGCTGATGGATCGCGTCTGGGGCTTTGAATCCGAACGGGAAAACCGGACGCTGGATGTGCATATCCGGACACTGCGCGTCAAGCTTGGTGAAGCAGGCAGTTATATTGAGACTGTACGCGGCATCGGTTACAAGATCGGGGGCGATGGTGTATGACGGCCAAGATTTTCCGAAACGCATTTTTGATTGGATTTACAGTTTTACTTGCCTGCATTTTGCTGTTTTTCTTTATTATGTACTCGAACTATCAGGCGCAGGCATACGATATTCTGGAAGTGGAAGCTGAGCATATTTCAGAAGGGATGCAGATTTGCGGCGGCAAGGAGTATCTCGATGCAATGCAGTCCGGCGAGCGCATCACATGGATCGCGCCGGACGGTTCCGTTCTCTATGACAATATGGCGGATGCAGATACGATGGAGAACCACCTCCAACGTCCAGAGGTACAGGAAGCGTTTGAAACTGGAAGCGGCCGCTCTGACCGCTATTCCTCTACAATTCTGGAAAAGAACAATTACTACGCACTGCTGCTGAAGGACGGAACAGTTCTCCGTGTAGCCGGAAAACAGACAAGTGTGGCCGCGATGGCGCTGATGCTGGTGCAGCCGTCCTTATGGATCGTTGTTCTGGTGCTGGTTCTGTGCGGATTGCTTGCTATGCGGCTTGCCAAACAGATCGTGCGCCCGATCAATGCTATCAATCCCGATAACCCAAACGCGACACCGACTTATCCAGAACTTCAGCCCCTGATTTCCCGCTTGCAGGAGCAGAATCGCACCATTCGGACGCAGCTGAGCGAATTATCGACACGCCAGCGTGAGTTTGACGCAATCACAGAAAACATGCGCGAAGGTTTTCTGATTGTCGATGACAAATGCAATATCCTTTCGAGCAATCGCAGCGCACTGCGTCTACTGGGGATAGACGGCACACAAAAGCCTGAAAACCTGCATCAAGTGGTTTGCTCCAGCGAACTTCTGGCGTTGGTTGACGCTGCGCTGGACGGAACGCGCGGAGATGAGGAACTTTCCTTCAGCGGCGGCACATGGCAGCTGTTCGCCAATCCGGTCATTACCGGCAGCCGTGTGACGGGTGCAATCGTGATCTTCATGGATGTGACAGAGCGGGAGCAGCGCGAGGCACTGCGGCGCGAATTTTCTGCTAACGTTTCGCATGAACTCAAGACACCTCTTACCTCCATCACCGGCTTTGCTGAACTCATGAAGGAGGGCATGGTTCCGAAAGAAAAAATGCAGGAATTTTCCGGCGATATCTATCGTGAGTCCCGCCGCCTAATTGATCTGGTAGACGACATCATTCAGCTTTCCCGGTTGGACGAGGGCACGGCGAACTTCACAAAAACATCGGTTGATCTGTATGTGCTGGCAGGCAGCGTGATTGAGAGTCTTCGTCCTGTCGCGCAGCGGCAGGATATCACGCTTACCCTTTCCGGACAGCATGCTGTGATTCCGGGCGTTGAGCAGCTTTTGCAGGAAATGATCTATAATTTGTGCGACAACGCAATCAAATATAACGTTCCGGGCGGCAATGTTGCCATTTCCGTCTGGCAGAATGGGCCGACGACAACACTCTCCGTCGTAGATACTGGCATTGGTATTCCCTACGCCGACCAAAGCCGTGTATTTGAGCGATTTTACCGCGTCGATAAAAGTCATTCCAAGGAGGTTGGCGGCACCGGTCTTGGCCTTTCCATCGTCAAGCATGCCGCACAGTACCACGGCGCGAAGATTGAACTCAAGAGCGACCCCGGTAAGGGCACGGCGATCGCTGTCAACTTTACCGCTGCAAAATAATCGTGAAATCTGATAGGGCCGCTGCTCTGGCAGCGGCCCTGTTCGTACATTTTCCCGATCCTGCCTAAATCGCCTATTTTTCGCTTGCATCACGGTTTTTTATCCGGTAAAATACCGGTATCTATTCTTTGGAGGCGTTTTATGCATGAATTGACGTTTGCTGCCGCCGCGCTGATGCTCTGTGTCGCGGCTGGCTCTTATCTGGCAGGCTGCTGCAACGGCGCAATCATCACTTCCTTCCTGTTTTATAAGGACGATATCCGCAAGTATGGCAGCCATAACGCCGGACTGACCAATTTCTACCGTGTTTACGGCGGAAAATTTGCAGTTTGTGTCATTCTGGTCGATATGCTCAAGGCGTTTGTCGCGGTAAAACTTGGTTCGGTCGTATTTGACGCGTATCTCGGACTTCGACTGGAGGGCGAGTACTTTTCCGCCCTGTTTTGCGTAATCGGGCATATCTTTCCTGCGTTTTATTCTTTTAAGGGCGGCAAGGGCATTCTTTGCAGCGGAACGCTCCTTCTGCTGCTGGACTGGCGCATTGCAGCGGTCGGTTGGGGACTGTTTGCGCTTTTGTGGCTTACAACGCGATATGTTTCGCTCGGCTCTGTATCGGGCGCAGCCAGCTTTCCAATCACGACTCTGATCTTCTGCCGCAGTAACTGGACGGTATTCGTGCTGTCGCTTCTGATTGCAGCCCTTGTGATTTGGGCACACCGGGAAAATATCGGCCGTCTGCTGCACGGCACGGAGTCCAGATTCCGTTGGCATACGGACGCACCTTGAATAAATCGAGCGCTTTTTAGACAGAGAGGTTTTCCATGATCATCGACTTTCACACGCATACATTCCCGGACCAGATCGCAGCCTCAGCCATTGCGCGCCTGTCCAACAATGCGCATATTGAGGCGCACTCCAACGGCACAGCGGGCGGCCTGCTGCTGGCTGAGCGGGCCGCCGGTGTTGACCGTTCAATCATTCTTCCGGTTGCAACGAAGCCAGAGCAGGTTCATCACATCAATGACGCTGCTGCCGCGCACAACGAGCACGCCTTTGTTACAAATATGTTCTCCTTTGCCTGCATCCACCCGGAGTATGCGGACTGGAAGCAGGAACTTGACCGCATTGCGGCGCGGAATATGCGCGGAATCAAAATTCACCCGGCCTATCAACAGACTGATCTGGACGATCCGAAATATCTGCGCATTTTAGAGCGGGCGGGCGAGCTTGGGCTGATCGTCGTGACGCATGCAGGCTTCGATATTGGCTTTCCCGGCTGCCGATGCTGCACGCCGGAAAAGGTGAGAAATGCGCTTCGTCAGGTCGGTCCTGTGACGCTGGTGCTGGCGCATATGGGTGGCTGGTGCTGCTGGGAAGAAGTTCCGGAGCTACTTGCGGATACCCCGGCTCTGCTGGACACGGCCTTCTCGCTCCGTCCGGCGGACACGGCGGAGGACGATCCCCAATGGCTTTCTGATGAAGCGTTCGTGAACCTTGTCCGCACGTTCGGCGCAGAGCGCGTCCTGTTCGGCACAGACAGCCCGTGGGCAGACCCGCAGACCGAGCTGCGGCATATCCGCGCACTTCCCCTCTCGGATGAGGAAAAAGCGGCCATCCTCGGCGGAAACGCCAAGCGGCTGCTGCGGATCTGATTGCTAACTGCATATTAAAAAAACGGAGAAAACCGGCAGCGGTTTTGGCGTGTGCCGATAAGGCAGTAATTTGAGATAACTGCAAAATTGGCATCTGCCGGGCAGGATTGGACAACAAAAACAGGCGGCACTCAGCTTCGGTTGGGCGCCGCCTGTTTTGCACATATAAGGGTAGAAAATCACCGATTTTCCGCTCGGATACTTAGTCCAATACGATGTCCTTTTTCTTTCCGTTCTTCTTTCTCGGATACTGCCGGATACGGGTGACAAAATCCAGATTGATAATCTCCAGTTCTCCCGTCTTCTTCTCTATGACCATACCGCCGTCGTCAATTTCTTTTATCACTCCCTGTACGCTGCCGTCATTTGAAGTGATCGTATAAATGATGCACTCTTCGCCGATAAACCGTTTTGCCAGTTCTTTCATTTCACTGTTCTCCTTGTTCTGCTTTTTTTGATTCAAAATATGCCTGACTGCTGCCAGTCTCCTTTGCCGCATGATCCATGGGATAATCACAAGAAGGAACAGGGCAAGCAAAATGAGGTAAAGACTGTCCATTTGCGCATCCCTCCCAATTTATATTCAGGAGATTCTATTTCCTGCTTCGGAATATCGCATTGCTTCTTTACAGTACATCGATATATTTACAGCCCAAATAAGGCATACAGTAAATGAGGGCAGGAATCCAATGTCGAACACAAGCGCACAGACCGCAAGCACGATCGCCAAAACCGTACACACCGCATTTGTTGCGGAGTATGCTTTGAACGCACACTTGCCGATCATAATTTTTTCGGCTTCATCGCAGTCGTCAATCCACTTTTTTTTAAATCTCATATCGTAGACGGACGCTTTCTTTTCGGGATTCATTTGCTTAGTTGTATCTACGCACTTTTGCTGAAAGAGGATCGCTTCAATCATAATAGCGAAGAAAGAGACGATACCGATGAAAAATACAATGGTTTTCTCCATGTCGTCAAATATTGCAAAACCTCCCGAATAGGATGCCGCGATCAGAAAATAGGCGACGATAAAGCTTGCGCTCGCGATCCAAATTACGACAGACAACTTTCGGTCAATAGTATCCGAGATAGCCTCATCCTCGCCATCCCACGCAGCGAGCAATTTCTTTGCACTCCGATAAATCGGGAGGCAGAGTACAGGCACCGATGATTGCTATCGCAACCATCAGCCACGGAGCAATGTGCGTTCCGAAAAACGCTTCATCATGCCGACCAGTTCATCCATCCCTCCTTTTGCCGCACCATAACCGGAGTAATAGCCGATTACACCGCCGACAATCGCACATACGACCGCAAAAAGCAAAAACTTAGGCAGAGCTTTTCGATTTGCCTCTTTGATTTCGTCATTTTTCATTTTCCGTTTCCTCCTGTAAATAGAAGACTTCTTCAACCGTAACGCCGCATACCTTTGCGATCGTCAGAGCAAGTGTAACGGACGGCGAATAATCGCCGCGCTCGATCAGGCTGATCGTTTGCCGTGATACGCCGCATAAGCGCCCCATTTCCTGCTGATTCACATTCAGGATCGCCCTGAATACTTTCAAGCGATTTTGCAGTATCATGCAGCACCTCCGTCTGACGATTTTACTTGTCTTAATGACAACTATCATTGTTATGTTGTATTATACTCTTGTTATTTGAATCTGTCAAGTTGTTTTGAAAAAGTGAGGGATAAAGTTCGTTGCCTTGCCCTCCGCTGTCAGTAGAATGGCGTGTTCTGCAGTTCGATCTTTATCTGGGGTCACCTAGGATGAACTGCTAAAAGCGGAACAGGCATGATCGAATCATGCCTGTTCCGAGAAGTTTGAATTTTACTGTCTTACCGGCAGGGGGCCTTTCTCCGTTCTTTTTTATCCGTTTTCCAGACTCATCGTTGCATAGGCGTTGAGATCCTGCCCTGCGCGTTTTCCGGCCAGATATTCGTAGTAGCCCTGCGCGCCGATCATGGCGCCGTTATCGCCGCAGAGACTGAGTGGGGGCATACACAGGCG
>ULWP01011752.1_pt1 | contig 11850 bp, 3 predicted proteins | sample 1960461 | NCBI WGS metagenome assembly ULWP01 (sample SAMEA4835815, study PRJEB28245) | human gut metagenome | biome: gut microbiome; material: fecal sample | place: Denmark | collected 2008
CCCCCATTTTTGCCAGCCCCCACGAAAGTTTGGTTACCCCATTTTTCTTTCTCGATTTTCTGCCTTTTCGTATTTTGCGTTTACTTCATATTTCTAAGGAAAACCTCGTATCCGCGTTTTGTCTCATATACATCGGCTTTGCTGGTAATCTCCCAAGGCGCATGCATATTGAGTACCGCAACCCCGCAGTCGATAACATCCATTCCGTACAGTGCAAGTATATATGCGATGGTGCCGCCTCCGCCGACATCAACTTTGCCGAGTTCGGCAAGCTGGAATTTCACACCCGCCTCGTCCATGATGCGGCGAATCTTCGCGATGTATTCCGCATTTGCGTCATTCGAGCCTGATTTTCCTCTTGCACCCGTGAACTTGTTGAATACCATTCCGCATCCTGCCATTGAGGAGTTTCTCTTTTCGTAAGCCTCTGCATACAGCGGGTCATATGCTGCGTTTACATCCGAAGAAAGCATCTTCGAGTTTGCAAGCGTTCTCCTGAGGGCAAGGCCGCTGTAAGCACCCAGCCGGTCCAAAAGCTCGGCAACCGTATTTTCGAAGAATTTCGATTCCATGCCGGTTGCGCCCACGCTGCCGATTTCCTCTTTGTCAACCAGAATACAGCAAGCGGTTCTCTCAACATTCTCAACATCAAGGATTGCCCTAAGCGAAGTGAACGCACACACTCTGTCATCCTGGCCGTAAGACATAATCATGCTGCGGTCAAGACCCGTTTCTCTGGCTTTTCCCGCAGGAACGATTTCCAGTTCCGCAGAAAGAAAATCTTCCTCATCCATGTCGTATTTTTCCTTGAGCAGTTTCAGGATGCCCGCTTTAACGGCTTCCTTTTCTTTCTTGCCCTTTTCTCCCTCTGTCTTGCTTTCTGCAAGCGGCCTTGAGCCAATCAGAACATCGAGTTTTTCTCCTTCAATCACTGTAGATGCCTGTTTTTTCATCTGATCTGCAGCAAGATGCGGAAGAAGATCGGTAACGCTTACCACCGGATCGTTCTCGTCCTCACCGATTACCACATCGATAACCTCGCCGTCCTTTTTTGCAACAACGCCGTGTATTGCAAGCGGCAGTGCAACCCACTGGTATTTCTTAACACCGCCGTAATAGTGCGTGTCAAAGTACGCAAATCCCGATTCCTCGTACAGCGGATTCTGTTTTGCATCAAGTCTCGGAGAATCGATATGCGCTCCGAGGATGTTCATTCCTTCTTCAATCGGTTTTGTACCCACGATAAAAAGAATGACAGCCTTTGCCATGTTCACGGCATACACCTTGTCTCCGGCCTTCAGGCTTTCGCCCTTCGCAATAATATCGTCAAGATTCCGATATCCTGCCGCTTCTGCCATCCCGACCGCGATTTTCGCACATTCCCTTTCGGTTTTGCCGCGGCTCAAAAAATCCATATACTCTGCATTCAATTTCTCAAGTTCCGCAAGCTGGCCTTCATCATAAACCGTCCATGCATTGATTTTTTCCATATATATCCCTCCCCTAAGCGTGAGCAGCCTTGCACTGCTTCAGCGCTGTCTTTACTTTTTGTATATTTTAGCACAATTAATCCGCTCCCGCAACCAACCACAAAAGGCAGCCTTGCAGCCACCTCTTTCCTTGTTTTAATCAAATTGGTATTTTCTAGGTTTATGCGGTTTTTACATTTTTTGCCCTTTTTGACCCGTTTAATATAACAAATCCGCCTTCTGAGGCGGTTTTACCGCTCATTTCACCCATAATCCTCATGTTTCGGCTCTTTGGGGCTGCACAGGCAGTCCATGTAACTCGATTTCTGCTAAAGCTCGGCGATTTCCTTTTCGCTGAGTCCGGTGTTCTTCGCAATCACGTCAATCGGTATGCCGGATTCTCGTAGGCTCTTGGCAATTTCGCATTGCTTCTGTTCAGCACCGGCACGTTCGCCTTCCTCGTAGCCGTCCAGTCTCGATATTTCAAGATCTTCTTCTCTGGTTAGTTCTTTGAATAACATCTCTACAATCTCCGTTCCGTACTTATCCAGGAATTCCGTGAGCACGCCTTCCTTCTTGCACCTGTTGAGGACTTCGACAATCACATCGTTTGTCAGCTCGCTGTCCTCTTTATAGCTTCGCATGATTTCCACGAAGCGGCTGTACTGCCTCAGCGTCTCACACCTTCCCAGAATTTCTGAGTTTTTCTCTGTATTAATATTATACACCTTGACGATGAGTTGTAAAGCATCCTCTTCGTCTTTTTGTTTCTCTCCGAGAAAGGAATCCGAAAGGCGGAGTTCCTGATAGGCCGGAAAATCCTTCGTGCCGTTATAGAAAACAATGAATTCGGGACGTGGTATCATCAGGCGCCTCTCGCGGTAAAGGCGGGTTGTGTCAACCATGCGCTTCAACACGGTGGATATGTACATGAGGTCTCGAAGCGGCATGTTTTCGTTGATGCTTGACTGGTGCTCGACGAGCACCACAAACCGGCCGCCCAGAACAAAGGCGACATCATTCTTTAGCGTGCGGAAGAGGACATCTTTGATTGTGACGATGTCAATCGGCGCGCTTTCATCATAATTCGTATCAAAGAGTGCGTTGTAGAGTTCGATGAGTTTTGCTTTCTCGTGAAAGATTGTGACAAAAACAGAGTCCTTGTAGGTTCGTTTGACTTCCTGCTCCTGCTTCTGCGTTTGCACTTGTGGTCGTGCCTGTATATTCGTATTCATTTCATATTCTCCTCATATAAGTATAGGAGAATGACGTCATTCTTTGTAAGTATTTTACATTAAATGGCAGATATTGTCAATATATATTTTTACATTTCGGGATTCCGCAGCTCCTCTTGAAATAACGATAATCCGCCGGGAACTGCCAGCGGATTATCATTGTCACATATTCATAAAATTAATTATTTCGTCCATGTGCGGCTTGCGTACTTACATTGTTTGAGTGCAGTTTTTGCAACAAGTTTGCCGTTTTCATCGTAAACCCTTACCTGAACTTTGTAGAAGTACTTCGTGCCCTTCTTACCGCTTGTATTTGTGTAAGAAGCGACTTTCTTCGTTATCGCCGACTTGTAAGAAGCGGACTTCTTCGTTGAGCGATAGAATCTGTATTTAACCGTGAATCCAAGGTCTTTCAGTTCCTTAATCGCCGCTTTTGTCTTCGCATCGCTCTTAAGAATCGCTTTGACATTCTTCTTAGCAGTCTTGCTTGAACGAGCTGTGAGCTGCATGTCTTTTACGATGGATTTCGCTTTTTCAACCTTCACTGCAGCATCATCCGCCGGTTCTTCTGCAGCCTTTTCAACTGCAATGCTTATCGTGGATCCGGTTGCCGCTGCTGACATTGCTTTCAGCTCTTCCTGCGTGTAAGTCTTGTCACCGAACGGTGTCTTGATTGTCAGTTTCGCGTTCGTATCTTTCACGATGGAGTCGATGAAGCTCTTGTCGAGCGTTACATCCGCCTTCGCCGCATCCTTTACAGCATCCTTGGAAACAACCAAGATAATTTCGTTTGACTTCTTTTCCTTCGCCTGCTTCAAGATTTCCTTCTGGTTGTCGGCAGAAACCTTAACATCCGCAACCTTTGTCTTCGTGCCGTCTGCGTTCGTCTTTTCGACTATTTTGACCTCGGTTGGTGCGGTGGTTGTGCCGGCCTTGGTGTCGGAGGTGACATTTTTGATTTCTTCGGTCTTGCCGCCGATAGCTCCCGGTACAGTTGTCCAGTCCTTAGTGTAGAACCATTCAATCTTTTCACTGCCGTTCAGTTTATAGGCGTTTGCCGGAATATCCGGAAGTTTTCCGTCCACCTTATACATCCAGCCTGAATTTTGACCTTTGTCAAACTCGCCAAGACCGTCGATTTCCGCGATGTAAGTACCCGATGCCTTTAATACATAGGTTTTTCCCGCATTTCCTAACACTGCCTTTAAAACATCCATGACTGTAGTTGTTCCTGCGTTGATGATATATGCACTATCCTTCACAAGGCTTTTTCCTGTTTCATCATATACGCCGATAGAAACTGTATTGACTTTTTCTGACGAAGATCCGTCATTTGCACTGACAGTAATAATAAAGTCTGCAGTTTTTCCTATACTCTTATTAACAAAATTATCAAATTCTTCATATTTAACAGTCACCGTCTTTGTGCCTGCTGACGTTGTGTCAAATCCGCTATAGGACAATTGCGTTCCGCTCGTAATTTCCGACGGATTTGCGGTTATACCATCAATCGAAACTTCTTTCTTTGTTCCGCCAATTGTCTGCGCGGTTACAGTCAAACCTGTCAAATCAATTGTTTCGCCTATCTTATACGACAACTTTTTAGGGGCGGTAATGAATATGTCACTTAAAGCATCATTGATTGCAGGCAAACTGCTGACTGGCTGCAGTCCATTCCAATATCTTCCTTGACTATTATAAATGTTTCCACTTGTTGCATCTACACCGTCTGTAATATTCTTGTACGCAGTAAGTGCCTTAAACGCTTCTACCGTTGCGCTTTCATTGGTATTAGCACTTTGGTATCCGAAAGTGTCGTCCTGCAGTTTATTGCTCAGTAAGTAGTCAATAACATCTGTACCTGCTTCTTCATCTACAACAATTTCACTTGCCTTTTTACCCTGCAGTGCTTCATAAAGAGTAATATAGGCTAAATAATTTGTGCTGTCTTTGCTTTTTTCAGAATTTTTATCGATAAAAGCATTTGCTTTTTCTATAGACGCTTTAACAGATGCATCCGTCGCAGCATATGGCAATAATGCCTGTGCTACGGAAGCGGTATCTCCTGCTGTTCCGGGATAGCTTACACCTGCGTATTTGTAGCCTCCCCAAGAGCCGTCCGCCGCCTGTGCTTCAAGCATATATTTGATTAAGACGTCTCTGCTCAGCGACGCGTTTTTCGGGAGTTCAAAATTGAATGTATCATAAGCGAGTAAAATATATGGTGCCGTATAAATTCCGTAAGGTCCTAAATCAGCAATGTTTGAATTATAAATTTGTTCAAGCAAATTGTAGCTTTTTCCGGCTGTATCTTTGATGTTTCTTGGATCATATCCCATCGCTGTCAATGCGATTACATCTTTTGCGAGCGTCGAAAGCTGTGCGGACGCAACAATGTCACCGTACACCTTTTTCAGGTAAGTATTTACATCTGTTTCTGATAAGGTTCCGCCATTTGCATAAAATGCCGTAATCCAATCACTGTCATAACAATATTCCTTTTTTCCACTTAAAGATTTAACTGCTTTTTTAATCGCTTCCTGCTGTTCAAAATCGCTTAATGCCGGAATGCTCTGCGTAGTGTTCGGCAACCCGCCTTCCACAACAAATTGTAAGGTATAAAGGAGTTCTCCACCTGTCCAATCTGCATTGTACAAGTTTTGAATGCGTATATAGTCCGCAGCTCCATCCCCATTTGCGTCAAGCTTTACGTCCGCCGAGGCAGCACCTGCGGTGGTATCTTCATAGCTTCCTGCTATATATCCATTTTTTCCGTAGTTGTATGCTAAGAAGTTTTTTTTATCTTTTTTCTGAATTACAGCCTCATTCGTGCCCGCAGGTGCATGAAGAATGTATAAGTCACTTTTATCATTTGAATAAGCGTCTTTATAAGTATATCCATCTTTTACCCATGTATCAGTTGTTTCAACTGTTTTCCCACCGATTGTAACTTCAACAGGCAATTGATATACTAATTTAATTACACATATAAGGCTGCTCGTCGGCCATCCCTGTCCTTCCGCTGCTACATAAGGTGTTTGAACCCAAATATAATCGGCAACATTATCCTTATTATAATCTACAGAAACCTCTGTCTGTGTTACGCCTTCAGTTCCTCCATTTTCATAATAACCAGCGAGCCAGTTTTTTTCAGCATCATAGTTGTATACCAAAATTTTGCCATTTTGATAGTCGCCTACCGTAATTTTATCGATTTCCGGTGCTACTGCGACCTCAAAAACATCAGCAACACCGTTATAATCGCTGCTAAGCTTTTCTCCCGTTGCTGTAGCACTCATTGCGTTTTCCCCGGCTTTTATTGTAACCGGGCAAGTTTGTGCTTGCTCGTTACTTTCTGTTGTATCTGCCGAATCCGCCGCAAACGCCATGCTTGGCATCATTGTGAACACCATCATCACTGCAATGAGGATGACCAGTATTCTTGAGAAATAACTGTTGTTTGTCTTCATTTTCTGTCTCCTTTCTTATGAAAAACTGTTCTGTATCTGTAAAATTCAAATTTTGAAAGCTGTTTACCGCCGGCGGCACTGCACCGAAGCAGTACCGCCTATATGTGTGGATGAAAAGAAAAACAGACTGTCTCGCGACAGTCTGTGAGTTAATCAATGTAAAAAGGCTTACCCTTCATCGGGTTTTCTTGCCTCTCAGTCTAAAAAGTGCCACCGTCGAACGCCCCTGCCGCTCTAGCAGGAAAATTCTTGTGCCAAGTTTACCTTTCTATCAGATGCTCACGCTGCCTCAGAGAATTCATACATCTAAGCAATAACTCGTCTCCCGACTCGTCACATCGCAATTTTTCACGAAAATCACCAAACATGTGCATCACGGTTACTGAGAAACAGTCGGAGAATCTCACTCCACTTCCGTTAGTTATCCTTATAAACTGTGTATTCAGTTGTTCCGATTTCTCGGCTATACCAACATATTATCACCTGATATATATAAATGCAAGTATTTTTTGTTCGAAAAAAAAGGCAAAAAGGCCACCGTTTCTGATGACCTTTTCGTTGGTATTTATCACTTATTTATTTAGACCAGGTTCTTGCAGCGTACTTGCACTGTTTGAGTGCAGTCTTTGCAATGAGTTTGCCGTTTTCATCGTAAACTCTTACCTGAACTTTGTAGAAGTATTTCGTGCCCTTCTTACCGCTTGTGTTTGTGTAAGAAGCGACTTTCTTCGTTATCGCCGACTTGTAAGAAGCGGACTTCTTCGTTGAGCGATAGAAGCGGTACTTAACCGCGAAGCCAAGGTCTTTCAGTTCCTTGATGGAGGCCTTAACCTTTGCGTCGCTTCTCAGAACGGCTTTTACATTCTTCTTTGCCGTCTTGCTTGAGCGAGCCACAAGCTTCATATCCTTAACAATCGACTTCGCTTTTGCAATGTTTGCTGCGTCGTCCGCAGGTTCTTCAGCCTTTTCGATTGCAACGGTTATCGTTTGAGCGACTGCCGCTTCTGACATCGCTTTCAGCTCGTCCTGTGTATAAGTCTTGTCGCCGAACGGTGTCTTGATTGTCAGTTTCGCATCGGTGTCTTTTACGATAGAGTCGATGAAGCTCTTATCAAGCGTTACATCAGCCTTCGTCGCATCCTTGACGGCATCTTTGGAAACATTCAGGATGATTTCCTTCGATTTATTTGCTTTTGCCTGCTTCAGGATCTCTTTCTGATTTTCTGCGGAAACTTTGACCTCGGCGACTTTTTCCTTCGTGCCGTCTGCGGTTGTCTTTTCGGTTATTGTAACTTCGGTTGGAGATGTTGTTGTTCCGGCCTTGGTGTCTGTAACTACTGCACTTACTTCCACCCCTGACCATGCACCCGCTGCCGGATCCTTCGTATAGTCCGCGGTATAGTACAGAACTATCTTGTCGTTGTCGCTCAGGTAGTATGAACCCATGTATACATTCGGGAGTTTTCCGTTCACGGTATAAAGCCATCCGCTGTTTGCTGTGTCTGTTTCCGTCAGTGTCACACCGTTTGCGTCGGTAACCGAAGCGATGTAATCGCCAAAGTTCCCATATTTGTAACCCGCTTTCGTCAGTGCGCTGCTGACTGCATCCCACGCTGTCGCGTTCAGGCTGAGTCCGCTGATTGCAATGCCTGATGTAGATTTGAATCCATTCACGTTCTTTCCGTCTACAGAAACGGTGACTGACATGGTTGTCGGCTGTGGATTCGGGTTCACACCCTTTTCTCCCTTTACCGTCACTGTAACCGATACCGGCTGCTTGTAGAACTGCTTAAATTTAATGTATTTTTCGTTTGTATTGAACTTTTCCCAATACTTGCTCATCTCAGTGTGGGTAAACACGCTGTCGATGGTAACCTGTGTATCATATTCAGGCTTCGTAACCTGCAAGGTTTCGGACGCGATTACGTTTTGATAGCTTGTTCTGAACTGTCTCCATGGCTGACTGTGCATCGCGTCATAGCCCGGAAGGTCATCCACATCGATGCCCCCAAACGTAATGTTCACAGCACCGCGGATATACTCTGTGCTTCCGTCCGCGTTTTTCAGAATTTCTTCAAACGGCTTTAAATTGCCGGTTATATGATTCTTGTCCGTGTTTTCGCCTTTGATGCCGTTCCAGTAAACATCCTCTGTGCAGACTTGTTTCATCCATGCCGCCGCATCATCGATTTCCTGTTGCGTGAGCGGAAGAATCGTCATCTCAAAGGTCTTCTGCGCGAGGACATTCTTCGTCCTGCGATCTGTAATCGTGACCGTATAATTTACAGTCTCCGGTTTTTCACCCGGAAGCGGGCGATAAATCACCGCATGATAGCCGTTAAACTGCAGTACATCTGTATTGCTGCTTGTCATGGTCACATGCTGGTTATAGCTGTCCGACATGATGCCATTCTCCTCAAGAATCGAAGGTCTCGGCATCTGCAAATCACTCGTAACCTTTGTAAGGTCAACCGTTTGCGCTTTGTTGACAAAATCTCTGATAAGACCCGGATATTTATTAACCAAAGCTTCTTTCATCGCAGCTTTTTCTTCTTCGGTGCCCTCCGCAATTGTCACATCAAAGAATTTAAAGCTTTCTGCCGGTTCTGTTGCCGCACCTTGCGATGTCATTTCCTGCACAGTATAGTCATCCCAGAAGTTAAAGGTTGCTGTCGCGCGTAAAGTAATGCCTTTGTCGTTAGGAGTCGCGTTGTCGGATTTCGGCGGTCTCTGCAAAATACCGGTTGCCGTACCGTCGCCGTTGTCTTCCGCATAAATATACTGCGCGTCTTCCGTCTTAACCGTTGTCCATGATATCTTCGCATACGAATACTTCGATAAGGTCTTCGGAAGAATCAGGTTTTGATTGATCGTTCCGGATACTGCTGTATGCGTCCATCCGTCCACCATTTTATCTTCGGCGGCATTCGTATTCTCACCCTTGATGGCATCCCACGTAATGTCTTTGAGAACTTTATCCAGCATATCATTTACATGGAAAACATCCCAGCCGACATGCACGTGCATCGTCACTTCTTCTTCTTTTCCGTCAAGGCTGAGTTTGAAATGCACATCGTTGTAAATAGCCGCCGTCGTGCTGAATCCGGACGTCCCTTGATAATAGCTTGTGATAGTCCCGTCTTCGCTGATATAGTCTATGCCGTCTTGCGGCATGGATTTTGTGCCGACCGAAACGAGAGAAACCTCAATGCCTTCTTGCTGGTCGACATAGCCTTTCACCGGATAGCCTTCTCTGTCCAGATACTGCTGCATAGCCTGCACGATATCCGTGTGGTTGTACATCTGCATCGGCTGGATGAAAGCGCTTGAATTGTTAATCCTGTCTGCAATCTTATTGAGTGTCTCTTCTGCTGCTCCGCCCGCCGATGTAAGCAGAATCTTAAATGGTCTGTCTTTGCTTATGTTGTTGTTTGTAACGGTCGCGGTTAAAATAACCGTCTTGTTTTCGCCTGTCGGTCTCGTAACCACGGCTGTGCCGCTGCTTATCGTGATATTTTCAGCATCGCTGCGCCACGCAATGGTGCTGCCTTTTTCGCCGCTCGTCGGCAGAATAAGTGCTTCGCAGCTATCAGGCAGGCGATATACACCGCTTGCGTCCGGGGACAATGTGCCGTCGTTCGTAAGATCAATGCCTACTTTTTTGAAAATGTCATCCCATGTAAATTTTTCGTGTCCCTCTTCATCCTCGTAAAACCGTCGCCAGAATTCAAGTGCTTCCTGCTCGGTTTTAAATTCTTTATCCGGTCCAAATTCACAGTATTCTTTCTTTTCCGCCTCCAGTGCGTCAGCTCTCGTCTTATCTTTGATGACGATGGCATCCATGTCTGCCAAAGCATTCTGCTCGAACTGCGGAACACTTGGCTTAGTTCCTCCCTGCCATTCCAGGACAGGGAATCCGTTGTTGATGCTGTCAGCTGCGTTGTCCTGATTATATGCAGCACCTAAAGTGTAAGCGAATAAAGCTTCACGCATCTCTTCAGCTGTCTTTTTCCGAATGCTGACACCGGTCTGTGCATAGTTGGTTGCAATCGTCTTTGCACAAATGTTTTCAAGCACATAGGTATTTTCTACCGTGCCGCTGTTCATGCCGATGACGCTGCCGATACCGGTCTCAGGCCCGGTTACCGCACCGGTGGTGTAGGAGTTTTTCAGGATTCCTCCTGCATGTAACTGACCTGCAATTCCTCCGATGGCTTCGTTTTGCTTTGCTCCTAAATTTACCGGAAGTTTTGCTTTTACACTTCCGATATTATAGCAGTTTTCTACAGTTCCGTAAGAATATCCTACAATTCCGCCGATATTCAAAGTGCCGGCATACCCCGCATAGGTGCTCTGTATTTCCGCTTGGTTAATGCATCCTGTAATCCGTCCTGAAGTAGCTGTACCTTTTGGAATGGTTCCCGCTATACCGCCTGTAGCCCCGTAACTTGTTGCATTTGCAATTTTTCCGGAAACAATAGTGTTCTCGATCCTTCCATTAAGCGTGCCGCATACTCCGCCGACTTTTCCATTCCCGCTGATGTCTACAGCAAGATTCAGATTCTTGATAGTACCGCTCGCGCCAACCGTATCAAACAATCCCTGCGTTCCTTTCAGTCCACTGATGGTCTTCCTGTTACCGTCAAAAGTTCCGGTATATGGGGTTGAGTAGCTTCCTATGGAAGTCCATGTCTGATTATTCAAGTTGATGTTCGCAGTCAGGATGGCACTTACACCTGCATCCTTGCTGGTTTTTTCTGCAAACCATGCCAGTTCCGCGGCACTGCTTATTTGATAAACGCCATTCGTAAGCGTCGGCTCTTTAGTCGTAGTTCCGTCCCAAGCAGTTCCTGCCGATACAAGATCGACTTTGATTGTCTTTGCTGCATCCGCTGTGAAATATCCGCTCTTTCCTACATGTCCGTCAGCACTCACCTCGTAGGAATATTTCTCGTTTGCCGGTAAGCTGTAGCTGCTTGCGTTTTCTTCAAGTGCCGTCATCGTTTCTCCGGCCTCGTTCTTTACGACAATCACTGCATCCGTCGGTGTCGTTTGGAAACTTACGCTTACTCTGGCAGTTGGAATCATTGTAAGAGCCACTGTATCTTCATCTTTCGTTCCGTCAACAGTAAGACTTTCCCTCTGAATATCCTTATATCCAAAGGCTTTCACGCTGTATGTGTAGCTTCCCTTTTCCAAAAGGAATTTCCCATTGATCGTCTCTACATTCTGCGCTCCTAAGCTAATGCTGACTTTCGCATTTTCAGGGGTAATGTTAAAGCTTATTTTTGTAAGAGGTTCTGCCTTGAAGTTCTTCAGCTTGATAAGATTTTCATCATCAATATATTCCCCTGAATAATTTTTATAGCAGCTGTAAGCAATCGTGATTTCATCCCCTGCATCTGCAAAAACTTCATAAGAAGTCCATTCAGTGCTGATTTCCTGATATCGGTCAAGGAGTTTTTCGTTTCGGAAAATTTTAAGACCGTAATTGCTGTCTGTGCTTGTATTTCCCAGTTCGGATACCATATAGTCAAAGCTCATTCGAGTCGGCTTCGTGAAAGTAAATGTAATCTTGCTCTCTGTTCCATTTATTTTATTGGAAGACTGCAAATACTTTACCGCACCCTCTTTCACCGGCTTAAATGCATTCTGAGTGTCATTTGTAATGTCTGC
>ULWP01044704.1_pt1 | contig 11813 bp, 9 predicted proteins | sample 1960461 | NCBI WGS metagenome assembly ULWP01 (sample SAMEA4835815, study PRJEB28245) | human gut metagenome | biome: gut microbiome; material: fecal sample | place: Denmark | collected 2008
GTCATTTTTCGTAATATTGCATTTGCCTTTGGACTCTACCCCCTTGCGTATTTTAGCCCGAATAAGGCATTTTTAGCAAGCCTTTCAAGCCCCATCTCAAGAAAAAAGTGTAAATTTGCAACTTGAATATATGCTGCGTGCCGGGAGTATCGCATTGCTCCGGTCGATAACGGCTGCACGACATCCGTCGCAATGACGCCGAAGCAGACATACAACACACAATTTATAGACAACCGAACCTCATGCGAGTAAAAATACATCACGAAGGCGTCCATATACTGATAGCACTGTTTGTGTTCAGCGCCGCCGTATGCGTACCCCTGTGGCTGTGCGTACGCCCGCTCACCCTTGCCATCGTATTCACCGCCGTACTGGGCACGCTGTGTGTCCTGGTTACCAACTTCTTTCGGTCGCCCAAGCGCCGTTTTCGCGGCGACCCGCTGCGTGCCGTGGTCTCCAGCGCCGACGGCCGCGTAGTGGCACGCGAGGAAGTATACGAAGACGAGTACCTGCACTGCCGCTGTATCCAGCTGTCCGTATTCATGAGCATCGTCAACGTCCACGCCAATTGGTTTCCCGTAGACGGCGAAGTGGTGTACACCAAGCACCACAAGGGCCGCTTCCTGGCCGCATACCTACCCAAATCGAGCACAGAGAACGAGCGTTCGACAGTGGTTATCCGCACCCCGGACGGGCAGGAAGTGCTGATGCGCCAAATTGCAGGCGCCGTCGCCCGTCGTATCGCCACATACGCCGGACCGGGCGTCGAGGCGTCCATAGAAGACCACATGGGATTTATCAAGTTTGGATCGCGCGTGGACCTATACCTCCCCATAGGCACCGAGGTCTACGTCAATATCGGCGACAAGACCGTTGGCGGCGTTACTCAGGTGGGTATGCTTCGCCCTGAAATCGACCCGAGATTGGCGTCCAAATCCACCAAATGACAGCCCGGCCCGCCACATTACCCAAGATTATGAAACGCATCATCGCCCAAATACCCAACAGCATCACCTGCCTCAACCTCCTCAGCGGCTGTATAGCCATCATCTTTGCCTTCAAGGCTATGGACCCCATAGCAGGTCTCTACGGGTGGCAGTGGTGCGCAATCGCCATAGGCGCTGCCGCCGTCTTCGACTTCTGCGACGGAGCTTGTGCCCGCCTACTCAAGGCTTACAGCAACATCGGCGCCGAGCTTGACTCGCTCAGCGACCTGATAAGCTTCGGCGTCGCACCGGCCATGATGATGCTAAACATCTGCCTGCATTACGCTCCCGACAGCCCCTTATGTTATGCCGCACTCGCCATTCCGGTATTCGGAGCACTTCGCCTGGCTCGCTTCAATGTCAGCGATGTGGGCAAAACCACCTTCCGAGGCCTGCCCATACCGGCCAACGCAATATTCTGGATAGGCGTGGCCGGATGGATTGACCAATATCAATGCCTCCCGGGTGGTCCCGTTGCATTGGCTGTACTTTTCGTACTGTTCGGCCTGACAATGGTGTCACACATTCCGATGTTCTCACTTAAATTCAAGAACTTTGCACTGGCCGAAAATTTCCGTCGTTACGTCATTATTCTCGCCACAATAGCCTTTGTAATTACTTACGGCATCTCCGGCCTGGCTTGGAGCATCATCCTATACCTGATGATTTCACTGCTGGCGCGTAAAGGCCAATAAGCTCCCTCCGAAAAGCCGGCAACAGTCGGCACGGACGGATGGCATCACCGAGTGGACGCCGCCATCGTCAAAAAAAATCACTCTCAAACCTCTTAGATTATGTCGATTTTCGGCCTTATATTTTTCCTGCTTTTTATATTCATAATACTGCCGTTTCTCATCTTTCTGATACGGACAGCATTCTTTGTACACCGCGCACGCAAGGGCATACGCGATGCCTTTCGCGGCACGAATGACGCTTACAGCCAAAATGGCGGCGGACAAGACGCCGCTGCGCCGCGACGCAGCAAGAAGATAGACCCCGATGAAGGCGAGTACGTCGCATTTGAGGATATCACCATATCAGCCACCGAGACCTCGGACAACAGGCAACAGCACACCCGCTACACTGTCGAGCAGCAAATCGTCGATGTGGAGTGGGAGGACATCCCCGACAGCAAGTAACGTCCACCGGCAAAACGGCGATGGCACAGACACGACGCCGCACAGACACAACCACCACACGCATACACACCAATGGCACGCACAGATTACTTCAAGTTTTTAGATGCCCTGGCCGCCAATAACGACCGAGCATGGTTTCAGGCGCACCGCGCCGAGTACGAGGCCATACGCGACCAATGGCTCGAAGACCTGCAAAAGCTTATAAATGCCTTGGCCGGCTTCCGTCCCGAATTACGCACCCTTGCCCCCAAAGATTGCACATACCGCATATACCGAGACGTGCGCTTCAGCCCCGATAAATCGCCATACAAACGACACTTAGGCGCATTGATTGCACCTAACGGCCGCCGCTGCACAGACGCATGCATATACCTGCAAGTGGCCGCTGACGGCTTTGACACGGGCGTGTATGGCGGCCTGTGGATGCCAAATGCAGCACAAAAACGTAAGGTGCGCTCCGCAATAGATGCCGATGCGAACGAATTCGCCGAAATCGCGGACGCGCTGGACACTAACCCGGCCTTCACACCGCAATGGTGGGGCGAACACTTGAAAACGGCGCCAAAGGGCTGGCCCAAAGATCACCCTATGATACAATATCTGCGCCTGAACGAATGGGGCCGTTTTGCGCCGATGTCTCGCAAGGATTTTGACTCGCCGGCGTGGATTGACATCGCCGCCGAACACATCCACGCACTTATGCCACTTGTCGATTTTCTCAATTTCTCGATACACGAAGACAACGCCTTATGACCGACGAACACGCCCCGCGCATCACTATATTCACACCCACGTACAACCGCGCGTACATACTCACTCGGCTATACGAAAGCCTTGTGGCACAGACATGCAGGGACTTTGAGTGGATAGTCGCGGACGACTGCTCGACGGACGACACCGAAGCACTGCTCAAACGATGGACCGCCGAAGGAAATATCGACATGCGACACTTCCGAATGGCACAAAACGGTGGAAAACACGCCGCCATCAATCGTGGCGTTGCCGAAGCACGCGCACCCTGGTTTTTCATCGTTGACAGCGACGACCACCTGACGGACGATGCCGTCGAATGGGCCGTGAAACACATCGACCGGGCCGCCGCCGACCCCGAAATCGGCGGAATCAGCGGCACACGCATACACCATGACGGCAAGCGCATAGGGTCGCCGGCATCCTTCGATGACATCGAATGCCTGCCTACCGAGTTTACATTGAAATACGGTATATCCGGAGACATGGCCGAAATATGGCGCACGGATGTGCTGCGGTCGCTGCCATTCCCGGTATACGATGACGAAAAATTCTGTCCGGAGGCTCTCGTATGGTTCCGCATCGCCGACCGAGGCCTGCGCGTACGATATTACTGCCATCCGACCTATGTCTGCGAATATCTGGGCGACGGCCTCACCGCCTCCATAGTCCGACAACGCGCCCGCTCGCCAAAGACTTCGGCCTTGTTTTACAGCGAGATGTTCCACCGTCCGGGCCTATCTAAGGCTCAGCACGCCAAGTCCGCCATCAACTTCTGGCGCTTTGCTCGCGGACCACTTCCCGCTCGGACACACCAAATAGGCGTCCAAGCTCTACCATTCCTCCCCCTCGGACTACTCATGCGCCTTCGCGATCGACTACACTAAGTCGGAATGCTCAAAGTTGCCGGAGACCTCCGAGCGTATTCACTATGCATTGCTCATATTATTCCCATTGCCACACCCCGATAGAATAGCAAAAGCCGCCAGTTTCAACAACTGACGGCTATGCAATACTTGTAAATAACGTTACAAGTCGTGGTTTTTTTGATTTAAGGACCTTCGAATTTCTTTTAACTCAAACAAATTATCAATCACTTGTGGATGTTCTTATCCGATGCAAAGATACACTATAAATCTTAAACGTAAATGCTTTTTGAAAAAAATTTGCGTTAAATAAAGTTAATCGGTTCGCCTGTACCATTTTTTGGTACACCCTTGCATAAAGGCAGGCCCTGCACAAGCGGCAAAACCGGCGTTATCCACCGTTATACGCACTTATGCAGGGCCGAAATATCACTCGACTGTAAAGGTGTAACTTTCTTTCTTAATGGTCTCGCTTGTGTCGCGGTCGTCAATTTCGACACATAGCGTCATTGTGCGTCCGCGATAGGGACGAAGGTCCGCAGTGGGTATATATATTTCGGCATCGTTATATGCCACGCTGTTGCTTTGCGGCTCGGCGACACGCATGTACAACATCCCGGATTCAGGGTCGCTGGCGCGTTTGGGATTATCACCGTTTTCATCGTAAATCCAAACAAAAACACCTATGCGCTTGCCTTGGCAGTTTTCAACATCAAAGTCTATGGTCACTATGGCGCTATCCTTGCCTTGTGCCGTGGTATTTTGTTTCAGATTTACATTCTTCACCACAGCAGAAGGCGTCATAGAAGATGCCGTAGTGCCGTAGTTGTCATACATAGAACCTGCATTGGTGCCGGTTGACGAGCCGCCGACAGAGTAGTCGTAGACTGCGGAGACTATGTCTTCGCGGCTTTCGTCTTCGTCGACAATAACTCGGAATTGAACATTACGACCAAAAAGTCCGGCTGCGCGCAGCTTGCTGTACGGGATGTACAGCTCGGTATTAGAGAAGGTGGAGATCTCGTAATTAACTTCCGACATCTCAAGGTCGGCAATAGGCGAGTCGTTGACCTTGGCAAAGCTTCCGCTATTGTCCAGTGCAAATATGTAGCAGTTGACCTTACGTCCTTTGCAATTTTGTACCGTGTATCCGATATCGGCCTTGAGACACGTCTCTCCGTTATGTTCGATGTTGTCCGTGAATTTGACAAAGTCAATAAATCCCGAACGTTGGCCGTTGAAGGCGTATGCAACATCTTTCTTGGCCAGCGTATTGCCGTCCGCATCGTCTATCGAAACCTCGACGGTAACGACATTACTGCGGAATTTACCCATTTGATCCAAAGGAATATACAGGTCGACGTTCGTAAACTTGGTGCTGTCGTATTGGGGCGTGCTTTCGTCTACCGTACCGACAATCATATCATTGTAGCGATAGTACGTATCGCCGTCCTTGACAATGGCGTAAGTCTTGATTGTCCTTCCCTTGCAGTTTTCGACATCAAAATCCAACGATACGGCGAAGCACCTCCGCCCATCGTGTTCCATCTCTCCTATGCGACTCGTCACAATCGTGGCGGAAGCGCCCGTAGTACTCGGGCGATTTACCGTTCTTTCGGCCGTCATCCCGCCACCGGCTCCGGCACTGCCGCGCTCTATATCAAAGGTCGTGGTGTACACCTTCCGGCCATCCATATATGCCTCATAAGTGTACGTGCCGGCAGGAAATTCGTTGCCACGTCCGCGACCGTATATGCGATCAGGCAGGAAATTGCTTTCGCCCGATTTGATTGTCACTTTTTCTTCGCTCGAATATCCGGCAGGCGCAGTCTTCCCCATCTCGCGAAAGACTGTGCCGTCAGGCTTTATAAGCTTGACTCGAAGATTTTTTGTCACAGTCTTACTGAGCGGTGTAACGGTGCATGCTATATACAATTTGTTTATATCATCAACGTATAACGGACCGTTGACCTCACCCACAAAATCATTATTGTCATCAAGGTTTGCAATAATCAGTCCTGTAATTTCGACATTAACAGCCGAGGTGGTCGAGTTGTTGCGCTTGTTACCATTGGATGAACGTGTATTGGACATCTGCGGCTTGGCCGAGCTGCTGTCATTCTTGGAAGCGGCAGTTATGGCTCTGTTGCACTTGCTTATACCGGCATTGATACTGCGGTCATGCTCGGAAGGCACATACCCGGGGTCACTTTTGGCCGCCTGGAATTTCTTTTTGGCGTTCTGGTACTGTTGCACAGTCGTAGCCGTTGTCAATAGCGATTGGGCGGCAATGAGGGTGCGGTTGACGCCGGACAAGGCAACGCCCACGCACATCAGAACCGCAAGGAGTAGAGTCGTTAATCTTTTCATTTTCTGTATTCTATGATGTGAGGTTTTTGTTATGCGTAGTATTTTTATTCTTTATACGGTATAGCATTACATTCGGCGCAATGCCTGCCGAAGTTTCAAGGTTTGGTATTATAGAACACCTTGCCTGCGGCACTCATCGATATAGCCGTAGCTTCGGTGCCCTCGGGCACGTCTATTACGAGCCTATGACCCATGCCGGGCTCAATCGAAATGGTTGCTTCGCCTTGGCCCAGCGGTTGAGACACATCCCCGAGAGTGCGGTCATATAAGACATAGTGTATGGACACATCCCTTATAATACGAGTCGTCAGTCCGTTGTACTCGACTTCGACCGAACGACCATCGGCCGACAGTCCGCACTTGGTCACGGCCATATATACTGCCGGGCACTGTGTAGTGCGTTCCAGCGCTCTGACAGCCTCGTAAGCGCGGTTGGACGTCTCGCGCGACACAACGATGCAATCAGGCACACGCAGATACAGGCTTGATGCGATGTTATAGTATTCGATGGCTGCCGGAAGGTCCTCGGCGATTTCGTACTGGGTATTTGCAGCACGCATCCACGCATCTATGGCCGGCTCGGCTTTGTCATTGTATGCAGCCACGAGCTTCTCCACTGCCGGTATGGAGTCTTCCATGAACATATTATCCTCGATGAGTACGCCAAGCGAGTCTATTCTCGAGGCGGCCGACAGCAACGGCTCGTACTCGTCATTGGTGGCGACGGCAATGTCACGCGATGCCGAAGCGGTCAATTTGTCGAAGAGTTCCACCACCGGCGCAGCTTCCTCGTCTGCGACCTTGGCTTTTTTGCCGTCCCCGTATAGGAAATACCACGCCGCTCCGGCGCCTACGGCAACAACAATGATTGTAGCTATAATACTGACAACCATTTTCTTAGGTTTTTTTTGGCTCTTGGGATACCCCGACTCTGCACTTTCGTCCACGACATCCTTGGCCGATGGAACATGGTGCTGAGGCATGGTACCGGCGGGTATGGTGGCGCCGATGTCGCCGCCATCGCGCATGGTCTGTTCATTGTCCACGCGCACGGTCGACTGAGGCTGCTCGGATGGTGTGGCCCAAGGCGTCATGTCGCCGCTCAGACGTGCCGCCGTATATTTCTCGAGGCGTTCGGCCGTGGGGCGATCCCACGGATCTTTGGCCAGACACGCACGAATGACATCGTTCAGGTCTTTTGAAAACTTATTTGTATCTATGTTAGGCAGCTCGGCGCCGGCTTTGAGCATTGCGCCGCCCTGTCCCATGAAAGGCAAGTCGCCCATGGCCAACTCGTAGGCGGACACTCCAAGAGACCAAATGTCGCTGGCATTGACCGTAACCGGATTGGCGGCAAAACGTTCGGGTCCCATATAAGGTATTGCCCCGGACGAGCGGACGCGCTGCGACTGCTTGCGCATGGTGTTGCGCATCTTGCGGCTTATGCCGAAGTCTGTAATCAAGAAGCGACCTTGGTCATCGCGCAAAATGTTTTCAGGCTTGATATCCTGATGCACCACCGGCGGTTCCAGGCCGTGCAGATAGCGGAGACCGGCCGACACATCGTGCAAAAAGCGCCATATCGTTGCCTCGTCGGCATTGCCGGCTAAGGCGGAGGCATTGCCATTCTCGCAATACTTCATAATCAAGTAGGGGCGATGTTCCCAAACGCCGTAATACTGTGCCGTCAGCAGATTTTCGTGGCTGAGGCCATAGGCGACCTTATACTCGTCCTTGAACTCGCTTTGGCCGTTTTGGTCAAGCGAAATATATAGTTTTATAGCCACATCCAAGCCCAGCTCGGTATCCTCGGCCTTCCAGACCTCGCCAAAACTGCCGCTACCTTTGTATTCCTTGAGCCGGTAACGATCGGCTATCATCGTGCCTTGTCTTAATTCGGGCGTACTCATATCTTATTGTATTGTTTGTTTTCTTTGTCCTTGCTATCCTCGGAAAGCGGATTTGTGCCGGGCTTTGCATCTCGCTTCGGGTCGACTTTGGTCTTTCGATCGGTCTTGGCCTTGTCTTCCGTCTTGGTTTTTTCGGCCGCCGAATCTTGGTGCGGCGTCGTATTGCGCCTCATCTTGTCCTGCACGGCTTGGCTTTCGTTATTACCGGGCTTTTGCTCCTTTTGCGGCACAGGCTTGGGCGCATGGTTCCCCGTATGTCCGGATATGCGCCGGCGCGGCGTGGGTTGTGCGAGCGGCTGCGCCGGCGATGCCTGCGTTTCACGCACATGCTGTACGTCTGCTGTATCGGATTCCGCCGGTTTGGCCGGCGCTGTCTTTATCGGCACGGGCTTGGGCTGCGCGGCATCCGTACCCTTGTCTGACTTGACATATATGGCCACAGCGGCTCCGGCAACGAAGAATATAGCAAATATTATGGCAGCCAATACATAGCGGCGGCGCGACGTCTTGCCTTTCGCGGAACCGTTACCGGCCTTGGAGGAGGCATCGATTGCCCCGGTTTCGAGCGTCTTGCCCACACCGGCGGAAAGGGGCAACCCGGCGCCCGAACATACGCGGCAAAGCATCACCGTCACATTGTCGTACCAATCGGCCTCTCGTGCCGCCGACATCAGTGCCCGACGGCACGCGGCGGCATCATGCGCATTGGCGGCAATGACACTCTCTAATGTCGGAGTCTTTACATCCCGGTCGAACGGTCGGTCGCGCAATACTCCGCTGAGGCCATCGCTGCACAGCATGATTACATCACCGTCACCCACTGTATATTGCACGGTTTCGGGCCGAGCCGCTTGACTCGGGTCGCCGAGGCTGCGCGTGACGATATTGCCCTGCGGATGTCCGAAAGTCTCCTCGTAGGTCAAGACGCCGCTATTGGCCAATTCCTGAACATACGAGTGATCGCGCGACAGCGCAAGTATGCCGGTGCCGGGACGATACAAGTAGGCTCGGCTGTCGCCTATCCAAGTGACCGTAAGCTCGTTGCCTACCAACCACGCCATAATCATCGTCGAGCCCATTCCGGCGTGTTCGCCATCGTGCGAGGCATCGTCCTTGACTGCCGCATCGGCTCGGCGTATGATATCTTCAAGTATGCGGCCGCGGGAGACGGCATCCTTGGCGCGCGTGCATTGGTCGTTTTCAAATGTTTTGGCAGCCACGTCTATAGCTATGGCAGATGCCACCTCGCCGGCATTCATGCCACCCATGCCGTCAGCCACCACCATCACAACGCCGCCATCGCCGATGGTTACTGTTCCGTCCGGAGCCCCGCCGTTGGCGAAAGACGCATATCCGGGCGTTGCCTCCGAGGATACCAGCAGCAGGCTGCTGTCCTCGTTGCCTTGCCGCGGTGCCGAGGGCTTGAATTTCCCGGCTGCATCGGTATGGCTGTCCAATTGGAGTATAAGTTTCTTGTCCATATTGTTGTTGTGTTTTTTTTGAGAAGTGGTACTCCTTGGGGAGCAATATGTGGAGATGTGTGCGGTATTATGTTGTTACACCGGGATTGTTTTCACTGCGATGGTCTTCGTCCCATTTGTTGTCATTCGGATTTTTCGGCCTTCGGACACGCCTATTGTCGTCACCTGACAGCCGACAGTGGCACTATAAATCCCAGCGAAGACCCTGCTATAGCGCTTACGATGCCCACCACTCGCAGGTTGCCGTCGGCATCAGTATAGAACACGGGGCCACCGCTATTACCATGTTCCAAGGATGTCTCGGTAGTATAGATAACACCGTCACGCAGACCGGGAACGCTGACCGTGGCCGTACCTAAAAGCGGCTGTATGGCACCATCACCGGCGCTCCCGAAACCCAGCGGATAGCCTAATATGGTCAGGCGTGTGCCGCGTCCGAGGTCCTTGCTGGCAGCGGCATCGAAATCCAGGCCCGCACCTCCGGCATTAAACCATGCGTAATCGGTTTCATCGGTATTGGCACGACTGACAACAACTCCGTCCTCGGTGGTCATGCGCCGGTCATGTGTACCGTTGGTATGGAACATAGTGGAATTGAAGCGCATGGTACGACCCGTGGGCGAGGTCGCCACAAAATGGGCGACAACAGCTCCGCCATTGTTTGCCAATAAATTGAGCGTGAAATCCTGTCCCTCCTGGTCGTTCCAGAAGAGCCACGACTCGATGACGTGTCGCGCCGTCACAAAACGGCCGTCACGCAGCATGAACCCCGTGCCACTCCATCCGCTCAGCGACTCACTACCGTCCAGCGGCACACGGCGCACAGCGCCATCTTCGTCAGTCACATCTATGGCTACCGCACTGATATAGTACACATAAGCCGAGGCACGATCCAAGGCACCGTTATCGTATCGACGCGAAGCTACGCGCGGCATTCCTCCACGCGGCACTATGGTCACCGGCGTCTCGGTAGTGCCGTCTATAGCCTGACCCATAGCGTCAAGGTTGGACATGCGCTCGTCCAAGGTGCCGCGCAAGGCGGCATTATCGGCCGTAAGCGCCGCTATGAGCGAGTCCTGAACCGCCTTTTCGCGCGTATATGCTGCACGAGCCTGTTCCAGAGCCTGTTGCTGCTCTCGTATCAATCCTTGCTGGCGCACGATAAAGTACACGCCGGCTGCCGCGAGCAGCGCGACAAGCACTCCTATGGCGACCATGGCGCGGCGATAAGGCCGCAAAGCCTGCCGACGGAAGAGGCCCAAGCGTGCCGACAGCCCGATGCTGCGAACCAGACCCTGATCACCCTCGGGCATGATGAAGCCCAAGCGCGGCCCATCGGTAGACAGCTGTATTTCATCGCCATTATGCAGTTGCACCGGCGCTGTGACGCGCTTGCCGTTGACCAGAGTGTCGTTGGTATGAGACAGCGGCGTCAGACGCCATGTCTCGCCGTCCTCAGCCTTGGATATGGCGGCATGGCGACGGCTGACCGTGGGACAGTCCTCGCCGTAACGTATCTGGCACCGGGTATCGCGACCTATTTCGATGTAATCAACTATGATACGCCGAACATCTCCGGCACGATGGCCTGCAGTGGCTGTCTTGTGCTCCAAGATATAATAGCGCCGACCGCCGGCACCGAATATGGACTTTATCCCGGCGCCTAAGGAGCTGCCGAGGCTGTGTCCGCTGTTGTTGGATTCGTTGGGCATGGTAATGTCGTATGTGATACTCTATTGGTGTTCGTATTGTTTTGTGCTCTACGTGTAAGATCTTAAAGCCCTTAATGATTATTTACCGATGGACTTTATCCCGCTTTCGACACGTAGTTTGGTGTCGCCGATACTGATGATGTCGCCGATGGTAAGGATATGCCCGTCGGCATCGACTTCATCCGAATTGATGTACGTCCCGTTGAGCGATGGATGCCAAGACGAGGACGCGGTGTGGTCGCATGTGGCGGTGCATGTGGCGCAGGGGAATACGGCTGTAGAGCGCTGCGCCACCGGACAGTCCACGCGAAATTGCCCGTCGCGGACAATCCATCGATACATCGATGGGTCGTGCTCTATGGTGCAGTGGCGACGCGAGATATAGGCGCTATCGCTTTCGTGCAGCTGTATATGATTGGCCACCCTGCTGTCAGCATCCTCGCGCCCTATGTATATGACGTCGGAGTCCTTGGCTAAGGTCGCAAGGTCAAAAGTCTCGCCGGCATCGTCGCCATAGGTGGCCACGAGGACCGGATCATCCGCCGATGCCGTTGCGGCCGCCGTAGTCACACGCAAAGTGTCATGTACGGCTGGCTCGG
>ULWP01021539.1_pt1 | contig 11791 bp, 10 predicted proteins | sample 1960461 | NCBI WGS metagenome assembly ULWP01 (sample SAMEA4835815, study PRJEB28245) | human gut metagenome | biome: gut microbiome; material: fecal sample | place: Denmark | collected 2008
CCGCTGCGAATACCGAAGTACGGGCGGCTTTTTTATTTATCCGCTCACGCTCAAATTCCGCAAGTATTGCGGCATCGGCTTCCTGGGCGGAGGGAGACAGTTCTTTTAGCTGCTCCTTTGTGAGCAGAGAGCTTAAAGGCGTCAGCGTAAACGTGATATCCGGGCAGGCGGAGGCTGTGGCCTTTGCGTTGCTTTGCAGCGGCCCGCCGTAATATACGGAGACCTTGCTTAGGCCGCGTTTGCGGGCGGCCCGGGCGGCCTTCAGCATATCGTCCGGGGTAGGGCCTTCGGAGCGGTGAACGGAGCATATCAGTCTGTCCGCCTGCTTCCCTTCTTTTGAGATGTGCTCTGCGATGAGCCTGTTGCGCTCATCGTCAGTCATAAGAAGCAGCCTGTCGTTCAGTGCTGCGGCGGATACGCGCCTGCGTTCCGCGCGTATGAGCGAATCGAGGCGAAGGCTGTTTATAAGATCCAGCCCTACGGATATGAATCCGGTGGAGGCGAGGCTGAGCATTGCCTTGGCCACGCCATTGGCCACCATGGCTGAAAACCACATATAGCACCCCATGAACACTATGGCGCGCAGTGCTATGTAGTCTACAGTCCTTGAAAAAAGTCCCCTACCGCCGTAAAGCTTCTTTTTTAGGCAGCGTATGAGCTGTTTATTCTGTTTCATCGAAAATACACCTCGCTCTTTGGATTTATTATTCCTGATGGGCGGCTGAACTATACACGATGGCAAAACCGGTGTATAATTCTTTTGTGAAATTTTATTTTGAAAGGTAATCACGCGATGCGTACAGCCATGTTTGGCGGAAGCTTCAATCCGATACACAACGGACACATAGATATAGCCGCGCGGGTGCGGGAAAAATACGGCCTCGACAGGGTGCTGTTCATGGTGGCCAACGACCCGCCCCATAAAAAAATCGCGGACGGGGTAAAGGCGGACGTTCGGTATGAGATGACGAGGCTCGCTCTGGAGAACCATGGCGATTTGGAGCCATGCGATCTTGAACTGAAGCGCCAGGGTAAGAGTTATACTGTTGATACGCTGGAAATACTGCACGAGATGTACCCGGAAGACCGAATTTTCTGCATAGTTGGCGCAGACATGCTGCTTGGAATTGACACATGGTACAACGCGCCGGAGCTTCTCAAACGGGCGGAGTTTATAGCGGTAGGCAGGCCGGATTCCGGCGGCGAGGCAGCTATGAACGAAAAGGTAAAGGCACTCGAGGCCGACTATGGTGCGAAGGTATACATTTCCGGGATAGTAGGGCCGGACATATCCTCCACCGCCATACGCGAGAGGGTGGAAGACTGGCGGCCTATTACGGATCTTGTGCCGCTGAAGGTAGCGGAGTACATATATCAGAATGGGCTGTATTTCCCGGAAGATACGGAGAAGATTCGACAAAGGCTTAAGGCCGATCTTAAACCCACCCGCTATGCCCACACCATGCGGGTGATGATGAAATCTATAGAGCTGGCTGACAAATACGGTGTGGACAGAAAAAAGGCAGCCCTTGCGGGGTTACTGCACGACTGCGCCAAGCTGCCGCCTGAAAAACAGTACGAATTGGCAAAGGAGTACGGCCTGGACGTATCAAACATGGCGCAGCCTATAATACACGGTCCTCTCGGCGCGGTGAGGGCAAGGCGGGTATTCGGCATTACGGATAATGATGTACTTTCCGCTATAGGCTGCCATACTACCTGCAAGAGCCACATGATGGCACTTGACAAGATAGTGTACCTTGCGGATAAAATAGAACAGGGAAGGATCTACGATGGCGTGGAGGATATACGCCGCGAGACGGATAAGGATTTGGACCGCGGCATGGTGTGCTGCATAGAGCACGCAATAGACCATGTTGAAAGGGAAAAAAAGGGGAAGATAACCCCTGAGACCTATATCGCACTGAACGAGATAAAGAAAAGCTTGGAGGGCAATAATGACTGACGCTAAAGAACAGGTACTGAAAATATGCGAGATACTATACGACAAAAAGGCACTTAACATCCGCGCCCTGAACGTTGCGGATAAGACCATAATAGCCGAGTGGTTCGTAGTATGCTCAGGACGCGCTACAACACAGGTGCGCACCCTGTGCGACGAGCTGGAAGATAAGGCCGCTGATATGGGCCTTACGGTGCTTCGCAAGGAGGGCTACGGCGAGGCGCGCTGGATAGTGCTGGACTTCGGACATATACTGGTTCACATATTCCACCCGGAGGAGAGGGAGTTCTACAATATGGAGCGCCTTTGGGACGACGATCCCAGTAAGTGCATAAACTTCTCAAAGGAGAAGGGCGAGGACTAAAATACAAAGCATAAAAAATCAGCACGGTAGGATAAACTGCCCCTATTTGTCAGACAGTATGGCGTATTGTCTAAAAATAGGGGATTTTTTATGCTCCAAGGACAGCGCGGCGGCTTTTTTGCGAGCCACAAGGTCGTTTGGAAGCTCATGCGGGAGCTTGGCTTATTCCGGACTTTTTATTGCGCGAAGTTTGTGGTAAAATGTACATGTAAAAATATGCAGTACAGCCTGTTTGGTATAATGTGGCTTACCGGAAACGGAGAGTAAAATGGATCTTTCAACACTTAACAAAGAGCAGCGGCAGGCGGTGGATACACTGGACGGCCCGCTGCTTATACTGGCGGGAGCAGGCTCCGGCAAGACCCGTGCGCTGACATATCGCATAGCGAATCTGGTTGATCACGGCGTGTCCCCATGGAACATACTGGCGCTGACATTCACAAATAAGGCGGCCAGAGAGATGCGGGAGCGCACCGAAGCTCTGTTAGGCGGCAGCGTAAAGGACATGTGGGTAGCCACCTTCCATTCCTGCTGCACAAGGATACTCAGGAGCAATATAGATAAGCTGGGCAGGGACCGCAACTTCGTGATATACGACGATGACGATCAGACCTCGCTCATAGCCGCTATAATGAAGCGCCTCGGCGTAAACGACAAGGATATAACCAAGCGGCAGATAAAGGAGCACATAAGCGAGGCGAAGAACAAGTCCACCGAGCCGGAGAAGTTCCTGATGGATAACCCTTATCTGGACGAATCGGTGCTTAAGGTGTTCAGAGAATACCAGCGTAGCCTGAAGGAATACAACGCGCTGGATTTTGACGATCTTCTGGGAAAGACGCTTGAGCTGTTTCAGAGCTGCCCTGAGGTATTGCAAAAGTACCGCAGTAAGTTCAGATATATCCTTGTGGACGAGTATCAGGATACCAACGTAATGCAGTATCATATTGTCGAGCTGCTGGCCCGCGAGCACGGCAATATCTGCGTAGTGGGCGATGACGACCAGAGCATATACGGCTGGCGCGGAGCGGACATACGCAATATACTGGATTTCGAAAAGGATTTCCCCGGCGCAAAGGTAATACGCCTTGAACAGAATTACCGCTCAACATCAAATATACTGGACGCCGCAAACGCCGTAATAGAGAATAATCAGGGCCGCAAGAGCAAGAAGCTCTGGACGGATAACGGCAGGGGAGACAGGATAGAGACCTTCACCGCTGACAGCGAGCGGGACGAGGCCCATTTCGTATGCCGCAAGATAATGGAGGGCGTGCGCAACGGAATGAACTACGGCGATTTCGCAGTGCTGTACCGCATGAATGCCCAGAGCCGTATACCTGAGACTACCATGGTGAATTACGGCATACCCAACAAGGTCTACGGCGGCCAGCGCTTCTATGAGCGCAAGGAAATAAAGGACATAATGGCGTATCTGCGCCTTATATACAACCCCTTTGACGATATAGCCCTGAAACGCATAATCAACGTGCCAAAGCGCAGCATAGGCGACGCGTCCATAGCCGAGCTTGCCCGTGTGGCAGAGCAGGAGGGCAAGTCCATGCTGGTGGCAGCCCTGACAAGCGAGAACATAGACCCTCGGGCCATGAAGAAGATAAAGCCCTTTGCGGACACCATGGGCGAATTTATAGCGCTCAGCCGCACCATGCCACTTTCCGAGTTTACATGGGGCATGATAAGCGCGCTGGAATACGAGACTTACCTCAAGGCCGAGGATAAGAGAGGCGAGGTGGAGTCCCGCATGGATAACCTCCGGGAACTGATAGGCAATATAAAAGAAATCGAGAAGGATTTGCCTGAGGGTGAGGATGCGCTGAGGGCATTTTTGGAAAACGTCTCCCTGGTATCCGACATAGACTCCATGAACGACGGAAACGGCGCGGTGGCCCTTATGACACTGCACAGCGCCAAGGGACTGGAATTTCCGGTAGTATTCATGATAGGCATGGAGGAGAACATATTCCCCACTTCAAGGGCGAGAAACGATATGTCCAACCACGCGATGGAGGAGGAGCGGAGGCTCTGCTACGTTGGTATGACCCGCGCCAAGCAGAAGCTGTATCTTATCAACGCCCGCCAGCGCAATATATTCGGCAACGAGTCCTATAACCGGAAGTCCCGCTTTATCGAGGAAATACCGGCCGAGCTGACCGTATCAGATAACCCGGTCAAACAGCCCGATGCCAGAGAGCAGGCCGAGCACACAAGGGGTCAGCGCAAGAACTTCCACCGCTATGCCATGGATACTCACGCCCTTGGCGATGGAACGAGGGACGTAAGGCCTGCCGCGACGCCTGTATCCAAGACCTTTGAAAAGTATCAAAAGGTACAGCACGACAAATTCGGCGTAGGCACGGTAATGGAGATATCGGGCTCCGGCAGCTCCATGCTGGTGTCAATAGACTTCGGAGCGGCGGGAGTAAAGCGCTTTGCGGCAGCATACGCGCCCATAAAGCCGGTAGAATAATAACAGAAAATAATCTCATCTGAAGGGAAAATGCGGGAATGGAGCAGCGCATAAGGGAGCTTGTGGATAAGCTCAACGAATATTCCAAGGCGTACTATGTACTGGATGCGCCAAAGATAAGCGACAAGGAGTACGACGAGCTGTATGACGAGCTGCTGCGCCTTGAGGAGCAGTCGGGCATCATATTGCCGGACTCTCCCACCCAGCGCGTAGGCGGCGATCCGCTGCCCTGCTTTGAGCCCCATACTCACATACACAGGCTATGGAGCCTTGACAAGGTACGCACCCGGGAGGATCTTATAGACTGGGGCAGAAGGGTGGAGCGGATTGCGGAGTCGCAGCAGCTTCCGAAGGTCAAATACGCCCTTGAATATAAGTTCGACGGCCTGACCATAAACCTCACATACGAGGGCGGCAGGCTGATGACCGGCGCTACACGGGGCAACGGCATCGTAGGCGAGGACATAACCCCACAGATAAAGACCATACGCACGGTGCCGCTCACCATACCCTTCAAGGGCAAGATGGAGGTGCAGGGCGAATGCTATATGAAGCTGTCGGTGCTGGACGAGATAAACAAGACCACCGATGAAAAGCTGAAAAACGCAAGGAACGCTGCAGCGGGAGCGCTGCGCAATCTGGATCCGCGAATTACCGCCAAGCGCAGGCTTGACTGCTACTGCTACAACGTAGGCTATATCGAAGGCAAGAAACTGGAAACCCAGGACGAGATGCTGGGGTTCCTCAGGGAAAACGGCTTCACCGTAAGCGACTATCTGGTGTTCTGCGACGACATCGAGACCGTCTGCGACGAGATAGATAAAGCGGAGGAGTCGCGCCCCCATTTGGACTTCCTGATAGACGGAATGGTGGTCAAGGTCAGGGACTTTGCTACCCGGGAGGCACTGGGCGCCACGGAGAAGTTTCCCCGCTGGGCGATGGCGTTCAAGTTTGCCGCGGAGGAGACTACCACTACCGTAAGGGATATAACGTGGGAGGTGGGCCGCACGGGAAAGCTTACGCCCAGAGCAAGCTTTGATCCGGTTGAGCTTGCCGGCGCAACAATACGTCACGCAACGCTCAATAACTTCGACGATATACAGCGCAAAAGGGTCGGCATAGGCTCAAGGGTGTTCATACGCCGAAGCAATGACGTTATCCCGGAGATACTTTCGGCGGTGGAGGGCGACGTGCCGGAGAGACAGGTGGAAAAGCCTACGGTGTGCCCGGCATGCGGGGCGCATGTGGAGCACAGGGGCGTGCACCTCTATTGCACCAACTCCCTTTCCTGTGCGCCGCAGATAGCGGGAAGGCTCGCCCATTACGCCTCCAGGGACGCCATGGATATCGATACCTTCTCGGAAAAGACGGCGGCGCTTTTCGTGGAGGAGCTGAAGCTGAAGAGCATACCTGATCTATACGATCTCGGGCCGCAGGACTACATGGGACTGCAGGGCTTTGGCGAGCGCAGAATAAACAACCTTATGGCCGCCATTGAGCGCAGCAAGGACTGCACTCTGGGCGCGTTCATATTTGCCATAGGCATACCCAACGTCGGCGCGAAGACGGCAAAGGATCTGGCGCGTCGCTTCGGCACAATAGAGGCGCTGAGAAGCGCCACTGTGGAACAGCTTACAGAAGTGCCTGATGTAGGTGAAATAGTGGCGCAGAGCATTGTTGAGTTCTTTGCGGATCCGTCCATAGCCACCCAGGTGGACAGGCTGCTTGCCCATGGCGTAAAGCCCCGGCCGGAGGAAGTACAGCAGGATAGCCCTATAAGCGGCAAGACCATAGTAGTGACCGGCACGCTGGAAAAACTGGACAGGAGGCAGGCGGAGGCGCTTATTGAATCCCTTGGCGGCAAGGCTGCGGGCAGCGTCAGCAAAAAGACGGATTATGTCCTCGCAGGCGAGAGCGCAGGCAGCAAACTTACAAAGGCGCGAGAGCTGGGGGTAAGGGTGCTGAACGAACAGGAATTTTTTGAACTGATCGGAGAAACAAAAAGATGAAGCTTGGAAAGCTGAGCAACGATAAACTGGATAGTCTGATACTCAGCAAATTCGGACATATGAGGAAAGAAGTAGTCTGTTCCCCCCATGTGGGAGTGGACTGCGCGGCGGTAGACCTTGGGGGCAGGATAGCTGTGCTGTCCACCGACCCAATAACGGCCGCCGATAAAAATATAGGCAGCCTTACGGTACATGTGAGCTGCAACGACGCGGCGGCGGCCGGCGCCGAGCCCATAGGCCTGCTGGTGACGCTCCTTATACCGCCACATGGCACGGAAGAGGAGGTAGAGCATATAGCCCAAGAGCTGGCCGAGGCTGCGAAGCTTGCGAATATAGAAATAATCGGCGGCCATACCGAGGTAACCGCTTCGGTGACCCGCTATGTCACCTGTGCTGCAGTAATAGCCCGGGCGGGCAAAAACGGCATTATCACTCCCGCCGGCATGAAGGCAGGGCAGGATATAATCATGACCAAGATGGCGGGCATAGAGGGGACGGCAGTTATAGCCTCAGACGCTGCCGGGCGTACCGGGCTGACAGATGCCGAACTGGAGGAAGCACGGGGCTTTATGTCCATGGTAAGCGTAGTCAAAGAGGGACTTTACGCTGCAGAGCACGGCGCCACCGCCATGCACGACATAACCGAAGGCGGCGTGTTCGGCGCCGCGTGGGAGATGGCCGAGGCTTCCGGCTGCGGCATGGTGCTGTATCCCGAAAAGGTGCTTATGCATCCAATAACAAAAAAAATATGCCAGAAGTTCGGCATCGACCCTTACAGGCTGATATCCAGCGGCAGCATGCTTATTGCCTGCGACGACGGCGAAGGCATGGTGAAGGGCCTTGCCGCCATAGGCATACCTGCCGCGGTTATAGGCAAGGCGGTAGAGTCTGGCGTGAGCACCGCTGACGGAACTGAGATACCGGCCCCTGAGGCGGACGAATTATATAAGATTATATAAGGCTTTTCAGAAAATTATTTGTTTGCAGGCAAAAAGGTGCTATAATTAAAAAGTTGCATCATGCCATATTCTTTGTAGGCTTTTCGCCGCAGGAGGTATACATTGGTAAACAGTATGACGGGCTTCGGCCGTGCATGCGTAGAGAAGGACGGCCGTGAGATAACGGTGGAGCTCAAGAGCGTAAACCACAGGTATCTGGATCTTGGGTTCAGAATGCCCAGAGCTATAGGCTTTGTTGAGGACACTATACGCGGGGTACTGGGCGGCGAGCTAAGCCGCGGACACGTGGATGTGTTCGTATTCTATAAAAACAATCGCGATGACGCGAGACGGGTAAACGTTGATACACACCTCCTCGGCGAGTATCTCAAGGCCGCAAGGGCCGCTGCGGAGGAATTCTCTCTTCGCGACGACGTGGGCCTTTCGGCCGCGCTTAGACTGCCTGACGTTACCGAGATAGTAGAGGCAGACGAGGATCGTGACGCAGTATGCGCCATAACAGCGGAGGCCTGCCGTCTGGCATGTGCCGAGCTCAAGGCCATGCGCGCAAGGGAAGGCGCAAAGCTGTATGACGATCTGTACGGAAAATCCCGCACTGTAGAGGATATAAAGGACAGGATAGCCCGGCGTGCTCCTGAGGTAGTGGAGGAGTACAGGGTAAAGCTTACGGAACGCATAGAGAAGATGCTGGGCAGCGTGGAGGTTGACCGGGCAAGGCTTGCTACCGAGGTTGCGCTGTTTGCGGATAAAGCCGGCATAGATGAGGAGATAGTCCGCCTGACCAGCCACGTGACGCAGTTCAGAGCTATGCTGGACAGCGCTGAGCCGTCAGGCAGAAAGCTGGACTTCATAGTGCAGGAAATGAACCGTGAGTTCAACACGATCGGCTCCAAGGCCAACGATGGCGACATAGTCAATCTCGTTATCGCAGGCAAGGGCGAGGTAGAGAAGATACGCGAACAGGTACAGAATATAGAATAGAGGTAATATGTCTGTAAAACTCGTAAACATAGGCTTCGGCAATATAATATCCGCAGGAAGGATAATATCCATAACCTCGCCTGACAGCGCGCCGGCAAAACGCATAATACAGGAGGCCCGTGAAAAGAGCCGTCTGGTGGACGCTTCCCACGGCAGGCGCACCAGGGCGGTAATAGTTATGGACAGCATGCATGTCGTACTCTCCGCCCTCCAGCCTGAAACTGTAGCCGGCAGAATAAACGCTGAAAGCGAAGAGTAAGTATTCAGGGAGAAAACCGATGGATAACGATAAAAAAGGACTTTTGTTTGTGATTTCCGGCCCTTCCGGCGTAGGAAAGGGCACTATCTGCAAAAAGCTGCTGGAGAGGCGGAAGGAGCTTAAGCTTTCCGTATCGGTGACCACCCGTGCGCCGCGTCCCGGCGAGATAGAAGGCGTGAACTACTTTTTCCGCTCAGAAGAACAGTTTCAGGATATGATAGAGCGTGACGAGTTTCTGGAGTACATGTGCGTGTTCGGCAAGAACCACTACGGCACACCCAAAGCTTACGTTGCAGAGCAAAGGGCCCAGGGCAACGACGTAATATTGGAGATAGACGTCAATGGCGCGCTGAACGTCAAAAAGCGCTGCCCTGACGCAGTAATGATATTCATAGCGCCCCCCAGCATGGAGACGCTGAAAAAGCGTCTCGTAGGCCGCGGAACGGAAACGGAAGAGGCGGTAGAGCGCCGCTTTGCCGAGGCCGTGAAGGAGCTGGCCGCAGCGGGCGAGTACGACTATATAGTAGTTAACGACAGCCTGGATAAGGCTGTGAACGATACGGAGAGCATACTTGTATCCGAAAGGCTGCACGTATCAAACAATCCCAAGCTGATCAACATTCTTAAAGGAGAATAAACCGCTATGATGAACTATCCTCCCCTCAACGATCTTCAGGCAAAGGCGGGCTGCCGCTATCTGCTTGTTACCACAGTTGCCAAGCGCGCACGCCAGCTTCAGGACGATCCGGAAAAGCTGGACGACCGCAAGCCGGTATCGGTGGCGGTAGACGAGCTCTACAACGATAAGCTCGAGATAATCACCCCTGAGGAGTACAGCAAATAATGAAGCATGTGGTAATGGGCGTCACCGGCTCCATAGCCGCCTATAAGGCGTGTGATATAATAAGCGCCTTGCGCAAAAGCGGCGTGGACGTCCACGTGATACTGACCCATGCAGGGGCGGAGATAATCACTCCGCTGACACTCGAGACCATAAGCGGCAATCGGGTAGTAAAGGATATGTTCGACAGCGACAGGCATTTTGAGGTCGAGCATATATCGCTTGCCAAGCTTGCGGATCTGTTTCTCGTGGCCCCGGCTACCGCGAATTTCATTGGAAAGATGGCCTCCGGCATAGCGGACGACATGCTGACTACTACGGTGATGGCTACCACCGCTCCCGTGATGATAGCTCCCGCCATGAATACCAATATGTACCTTGACGCTGCCACGCAGGCCAACATCGAGACTTTGAAGCGGCGCGGCTGTGAGTTCATAGCTCCCGCCACGGGCCATCTGGCCTGCGGGGACGAGGGCATAGGCAAGCTTGCAGCGGTGGAAGATATAGTCCGCGCAGTTCTGGATAAGCTCAACGTAAAGCGGGATCTTGAGGGCAAACGCGTGCTGGTAACTGCGGGCCCCACACGGGAGGCCATAGACCCTGTGCGCTATATTACCAACCGCTCATCGGGCAAGATGGGCTACGCCATAGCTGAAGCTGCGGCCGAGAGGGGCGCTGATGTGACCCTCATAAGCGGCCCGGTGAGCCTGGGGACTCCCGGTGGAGTAAAGCGCGTGGATATAGTCTCCTCGGACGAACTCTGCGACAGTGTGATTGAGCGCTTTCCGGGCTGCGATATACTCGTTATGGCGGCGGCCCCGGCCGACTTTACTCCTGCCGAGTTTTCAACCGAGAAGATCAAAAAGGGCGGAGACAACCTTACGCTTAACCTCAGGGCCACGAGGGACATATTAAAGACCATCGCCCCGCTGAAGTCAAATCAGAAGGTCATGGGCTTTGCGGCGGAAACCCATAACGTAGAAAACAACGCCATAGAAAAGCTCAAGCGTAAAAAGCTGGACTTCATCGCCGCAAACGACGTTACGGCTGAGGGCGCAGGCTTCGGCACTGACACCAACATAATCACGCTGTACGGCGCGGACGGCTCCAGAGAACACAGCGGCATGGTCACAAAGCGCGAGGCTGCTGATTGGCTTCTGGACAGGCTGGTAAAATAAACTGACGATATAATGAAAGGAGGGCATGCCCTCCTTTTTGCGTATGTCGGTATAAGGGCCTTTGTGGTATAATTTTTAATAAATAAACTTGAGTTGTGAAAGGACGGCAGGATTTGTTCGCACAGGTGATAGTGGACATAGCCAACAGCGGCGTAGACAGGCTCTTTACCTACCGGGCAGAGGAGAACATTATCCTCGGCCAACGGGTGCTCGTACCCTTTGGCAGCGGAAACAAACCCATAGAGGGCTATGTGCTGGGAATAAGCGAGAGCTATGAGGGCAATATCGCGCTGAAGAGCATAATACGCCCGCTGGAACCGTACAGCGTGCTGACCCATGAGCAGATACGGCTGGCTTATTGGATAAAGCAAAGCTACAATTGCCTGCTGGTGGACGCGCTGCGCCTTATGATACCTGCGCAGCTCCGGAGAGGAAGGGTAAAGGAGAAGCGGGTGCGCACGGTGAAGCTTGCCGATGGCGTCGATCCCCAGCTCATACGGGCGGGCATGCTGAAAAAGGACGGCAGCCCCAAATCACCTAAGCAAAAAGAGGTTTTCGACCTTTTGTCAGAGTCAAATGCGGAGATGAGCACGGCAGATATATGTGCCTTTATTCCCGGTGCGTCCTCCGCCATAAAGGCACTGATAGATAAGGGCTATATAACAGAGGCAGGCCGGGAGACATATCGGGATCCGTATGCCGGACGGATACCGCCCAAGACGATGCCGCTGACCCTTTCAGCGGCGCAG
>ULWP01027045.1_pt1 | contig 11714 bp, 10 predicted proteins | sample 1960461 | NCBI WGS metagenome assembly ULWP01 (sample SAMEA4835815, study PRJEB28245) | human gut metagenome | biome: gut microbiome; material: fecal sample | place: Denmark | collected 2008
TACAGGCCAGTCTGTAAATAACTGGCCTGTGGTATAATAAGTATGTAGATGCATTTCGGATGAGCATCTGTCAAACGTTCCTTTCACTTGCTTATCAAGAAAATTGCTGGAATCTTTCCGAGGTCGGGCAGTCCCGTCTGTTTCCATTCGCTGATGCGTCGTGTGCGGATAAACTCCTGTTCCGTGGTCAATCCAGCCGCAACGCAGAGGCGCGTTTTCGGGTTGCAGGCACTGCAAATGTCGGCAAAGAGTTTGGCGTTGCGATAAGGCGTCTCGATAAACAATTGCGTTTGGTTTTCATTGATGGCACGCGCTTCCAGTTGTTTGAGACGCTTGCTGCGGGCACTGCTGTCGATGGGCAGATAGCCGTGGAAAGCAAAGCTCTGTCCGTTGAATCCCGAGGCCATGACCGACAGCAGGATAGAAGAAGGGCCAACGAGCGGAACCACGCTGAGCCCCTCGCGTTGCGCGATGGCCACCACGTCGGCTCCAGGATCGGCAACAGCCGGACACCCCGCTTCACTGATGACCCCCACAGATTCGCCTTTTCTGAGCGGCTCGAGATAGCGCGAGAAAAGGGCGGGGTCGGCGTGTTTGCCCATAGGATAGAATGTGAGCGAATCAATGTCAATGTCGCGGTCCACCTGTTTCAGAAAACGGCGGGCAGTTCGGATTTCCTCCACGATGAAGTGGCGGATGGAATGGATGACGTCAGTGTTGTAGGCTGGGAGAACGCGGTCGATGGCGGTCTGTCCCAAGGTGACGGGAATGAGATATAACGAGGCCATATTGTCAGTTTGAAAATGGGTGAATGCCTCAAAGAAGCGTAGGCAGTTTGGAGAATATTTTCTTTCCCTTGGCATAATATTGCCACAAGAGAGAGTAGGGCGCAATTTCAGGAACATCGTTGGTCGTTGCTTCCTGCATCAGGCGTTGGCGGTCGGCCTTCAGTTCGCCCTTCCATTGTTTGAATGCCTTGCGCCCTTGGCGTATCGCTTTGGCGTTGGCCACGTCCCCCTTCAAGGCAAACTGCAAGGCCGCCAGATAATCCAGCCAGAAACGCCAGCGCATCACGCGGCAAAGTTGTTTCTCTGGCAGATTCTTGTAGAGCATGGCCAGATTGTTTCGGAAATTGAGAAACGTTTTCCGCGGATTACCTTGTTCCAGAGAGGCGCCCCCAACGTGCCACACCTTGCTTTGCGGGATGCACACAATGCGTCGGCCGCGTCGGCGCAGGCGCCAGCAGAGGTCAATTTCTTCCTGATGGGCAAAGAAGCGGCCGTCGAGTCCGCCCGTTGCACGCCAGTCTTCAGCGCGAATCATCAGAGCCGCCCCTGTGGCCCACAACACGTCGGCGATGTCGTCATATTGCCCTTCATCGTTTTCAACGTCGGCAAAGACGCGTCCGCGGCAGTACGGATAACCATAGATGTCAAGGAAACCTCCCGCCGCGCCCGCATATTCAAACCTGTTGCGCTCCTTAAACGAAAGGATCTTCGGTTGGCAGGCCGCCACGTCTTGATGGCTGTCCATGTATTCCAGCAGCGGTTTGAGCCATCCCTCCGACACTTCCACGTCGGAGTTCAGCAAGAGGAAAAACTCAGCGTCAGTTTGCTTGAGCGCTTGGTTGTAGCCTTCGGCAAAACCATAGTTTTTCGGAAGGCGTATCTGTTTTATGTCTGGAAATTCGCGTGAGAGCATGTCGCAGGAATCATCGGACGACCCATTGTCTGCCACGATGACTTCGCCGTCTTCGCCCGTGCCTTTGACGACAGAGGGCAGAAATTGCCGCATCATGTTGCTGCCGTTCCAATTGAGAATGACAACGGCTACTCTTTTCTGGTTGCTCATGATCTTTTTGTTGTTCAATAATAAAGAGGCCGGCCCCACTTGTCTGTCACTGTTGCCGCCTCTGGGAAAATCAGTTTACTTCAGCCTTTCCCCAAGCAGACATTCCCCGTCTTCAGAGAAATCTCCCAGGCGTATGGTGGAGATTGTGTTGTCGGCCACTTCGTCGGCGGGCATCGACACGCGGATATAGTTGTCCGTGAATCCGTTTAGCCTGTCTCCGTGTTTCGCATGTTCCCAAAGCACTGGGCGCTCCGTCCCCACATATTTCGCATAGAAAGCGCGGCGTTTCTCTTCCGACAACGCCAGGAGACGTTGGCTGCGCTCGTGTTTCGTTTGTGCGTCCACCACGTAGGGAATGTCCAGCGCCTTTGTGCCCGGGCGTTCAGAATAGCTGAACACGTGGAGTTGCGAAATGTCCAATCCCTTGATAAACCGGTAGGCATCTTCAAAATATTCGTCCGTCTCGCCGCGTGTGCCAACGATGACATCCACACCGATGAAAGCATCCGGCATCATTTCCTTCACCTTGCTGATCTTGTGTGCGAAGAGCGCCGTGTCGTAGCGTCGGTGCATGAGGCGCAACACGTCGTCGGAACCGCTTTGGAGAGGAATGTGGAAGTGTGGCATGAAAGCCCGCGACTGCGCACAATATTCAATGATTTCGTCCGTCAGCAAATTCGGTTCGATGCTCGAAATGCGGTAGCGCTCAATGCCTTCAACATGGTCGAGCGCTTTGACGAGGTCGAAAAACGTCTCCTTCGTCGTGCGTCCGAAGTCGCCGATGTTCACCCCCGTGATTACGATTTCCTTGCCCCCTTCTTTCGCCACGGCCTCAGCTTGCGCCACCAGCGAAGCGATGGATCCGTTGCGGGAGCGTCCGCGTGCGATGGGGATGGTGCAGTAGGTGCAATAATAATTGCAGCCGTCTTGCACCTTCAGAAAATAGCGCGTGCGGTTTCCGCGCGAGCACGACGGGACGAAAGTGGCGATTTCGCGCGTTGGCACAGTGATGGCCTCGTGGCAGGCATCGCCTTCAGAGAGCGCCTTCTTTTGCGCCATGCGTTCGCGGATGTAGCGCACCACTTCTCCCTTGTATTCCATGCCAACGACCAAGTCAACACCGTCGAATCCGGCAATCTCTTCCGGTTTCAGTTGCGCATAGCATCCCATCACCACCACAAAGGCTCCCGGATGTTCACGCGTGAGGCGGTGGATGGTCTGTCGACACTTATGGTCGGCCACGTCGGTGACAGAGCAGGTGTTGATGATACATATATCGGCATGCTCCCCCTTTTCAGCGGCACGCACGCCCTGTCGGGCCAAAGTGTCGCGCAAGGAAGACGTTTCGGCAAAATTGAGTTTACATCCTAACGTGGCATACGCTGCACACAGATTTGTTTCGAGGCTCTCTTCAGTCATATATATATAAGTAGATGTTCAAAATTTTGTGTTCATGCGCCCCTCCATCCCCTGCATGGCGGCAGAAAAAGGAAGAGAATCAGGCATCCGGCTCCGCAGCGGGAGAAAAATGTCTTTTAAAAACGGGGCATTTCCCCTCGTTTTGTGCAATTTGAAAGGGAAAGCAAAGTTACAATAATATCCTCACGTAGTAAAATGACATGCGGATATTTTTAAATGCACATTGAAAACCAGGGATTTATGTTCTCCTAATGTTAAAAAACATCCTAAAACGAAAAATATTTCGGGAAACACTTGCATGATATTCAAAAGCTCCGTACCTTTGCACCGTTTTTAAAAAGCAATTGATTGTTTAACTAAAAAAAACTTACACAAAAATGAAAAAGTTAGTTTTCATGTTCGTAGCTATGGCTGCTGTTTCTTTCGCTTCTTGCGTTGGTTCTGAAAATAAGGGTGCTCAGTCTGATTCTGACTCTGTAGCTGCTCCTGCAGTTGAAGAAGTTGCTTCTGACTCTGACTCTACTGCTACTGCTACTGACAGCAACGCTGTTGAAGCTCCTGCTGCTGAAACTGAAGCTGCTGCTCAGTAATTAGCAAAAGGCTAACAGCCTAATTGTTTACGCATAGCGCGAACAATGAGAGAATTGAAACCTGTGGACGTATGTTCGCAGGTTTTTTTATGTCCTTACGTCAGCAAGACTTCCGGGTAAGGCGTTGTTGGGAGACGCGCTTGAAATTTAGGCTTGAAAGAATGGTTTGGCAGAAAGACCGTAAAGGTGTCAGTTCAAGACCTATGCCATTTAGCGAACGCGGGAGCAGACGCAAGCGTATCTGGGAGCAGGTTCGGTCGCGTCTGGGTGCAGGTTCGGTCGTGTCTGGGACGATGTTCGCTGACAAATACGGAATTTGTATTGTCCGTCAGCCTTAGATGTTGGAAACCTCCTTTTTTCGGGATAAGTAGGTGGTCAGAATTATTTTTACATTTGAATGATGATTATTATATAATGAGAGAACTATAACATAGGGCATTCAAGAAAGACGAAAAAAGCCATTTCTGAATTAGTTTAGCTTTTCATAGAACATCGCGAAGATGAATGGTATTATCTGGAAGCCATGTATCTTATGTTTCTCGCAAATTCCAAAGGTGGCATTGCAGCAAGAAACATTGTTAGTTTCGAGTGCAGGCAATGATGCGGGTTGGAATGCCCGCACCTTCTACCATTATCCTTTATAATTTCAGTTTCTCTACCTGTTCCTTGATACTATCTAACTCATCTATGTGGATAGTATCATCTTGCAATTTGGCATATAGTTCATTAGCTAGTGCCACTTTTTCTGCATTGTAAGGTTGCATATAGTTTGAAGGATTCGCTATAAATTTCAGACTTTCAATTTCATCCTTGTCAATGAATGAAATCTGTAATTCAGATTCTATCCTTCTTCTAATCTCTTTCAGAGATATTTCATCGGACTTGTCCGTTTTCTGCAATTCCGCATAAATACTATTTGCTTTATCCACCATTTCCTTATTGTATGGTGACATATATTTTTGAGGGTTGCATTTCCTTTCAAGAACATACCACAAGCCTTGAGTCTTGTCAAGGATTTTTTCCTTCTCTTTACCCTTTATTCTCTTGATTTTAGAACCTAAGGTATAAAAGTAAATGCCTGAATATATCAAAATTGAAAAAATATTAGCAAAGATTAAAAGTACCAAGAAATTGCCATTAGGTGTTCTTACATATTTAGCCTTTGTTGCTATATTCATTGTTGCTGAACCATATATAATCTGTCCACTACCATTAAAAAAAGGTGTTGCATAATTATCTTTTTCTAGCTTATAGAAAGATGATTTTGTTGCTAATATGCTTTCAATATCAGGTGGATTTATTGTATAAGTCCATGTGTGAAGCATATAAGGGGAGCCGGGTGTAGTTGATGGACCAGTAACAAATTCATAAGCCATATATGAAATCTTTTTTCCATCAACGCCCTTCAGTATACTAGGTTCAAGTTGAACTGTGTTAATTATGATGCCAGTTTTTTCTTCATCATCAAAACCAAAGAATCCAGTTCTAATCCAATCTAAAGACCATTCCCCTGTTGCAGGGTCAAAATCCTTGGTTAAATATCCTATACCTTGATCGCTATCAGAAAATACAAATTTATTACTGAGCTGCAAATAAAAATCTTTTTTATCTGCTTCATTGTATTTATATAAACCAAAATTTAATCCACCAAGAAGGATAACTAAACCTAAGAAGAAAAAAACATATATTTTTTGCATAATTAGTTGAAATTTTATGGATATTTTTCGATATAAAATTATACACCGCAAAGCTAGCGTTTTTATCTCGAAATACGGCATAAACAATGGAAAAACTGCGTTTGAGGAGTATAAAAATGTGATCTATAGGCCACAAATAATACTCTTGGCATATATTAAAAAATAATTATGACCACCTACTTGTGCAAAATATCGAATTTGTTTTTCAGCCCTACCAATATTAAAGGTCAATTCCATTTCCATAAAGCATCGCCGATGGGGCATGCCTCCGAGTCTGCTGTGTTCTTGAAATGATAGAATGAAAAAAGGCTGCCTGTCCAGGTGTGGATAGGAAGCCTTTTCGTGTTTATATAGCCATGAGGCTTAGTGATGGTGAGTGAAAGCGTCTCAAAATAGATCAGCTAATCGTTTCACCATTGCTTAGTTGTTTTCAGGACGCAATTTGCGAACCGTTTCGCCAGTGCGCCACATTTCGCTTTCGTGGAGCGCCTTCAGTTCTTTCTGGAGCTTCTCGCGATAGTCGGGCTTTGAGTTGCTATCGATGGAGATTTGGGCTTCATTGCCGGTAACGACACTCTGATAGAGCTTTTCCATGACTGGTTTGATGGCATCGTGGAATGGGCCCATCCAGTCGAGCGCACCGCGCTGTGCGGTGGTAGAGCAGTTGGCGTACATCCAGTCCATACCGTTTTTGCCAATCATCGGAATCAATGACTCGGTGAATTCCTCAACAGTTTCGTTGAAAGCTTCAGAAGGCGTGTGGCCGTGTTCGCGGAGCGTTTCGTATTGTGCGAGGAACAAACCCTGAACAGCTCCCATCAGCGAACCGCGTTCGCCAGTCAGGTCGCTTGTGGCTTCACGCTTGAAGGTGGTTTCGAAAAGATAACCCGAACCGATGCCGATGCCGAAGGCCAACACTTTTTCCAGGGCGTGGCCAGAGTGGTCTTGATAGACAGCGTATGAAGAGTTCAAACCGCGGCCTTCCAAGAACATGGTGCGCAATGATGTGCCGGAACCTTTCGGTGCCACCATGATGACGTCAACGTCGGCGGGAGGAACAACGCCCGTGCGGTCGCTCCAGTTGATGGCGAAACCATGGGAGAAATAGAGCGTCTTGCCAGCGGTCAGATATGGTTTGAGAGTGGGCCACAGTTGCATTTGGGCTGCGTCGGAAAGCAGCATGCAAATGATGGTGCCCTTTTGGGCGGCTTCTTCCAAGGAGAAGAGTGTTTCGCCTGGAACCCAGCCGTCGGCCACGGCCTTGTCGAAGGTCTTGCCCTGACGTTGGCCAACGATGACGTTGAAACCATTGTCGCGGAGGTTGCAAGCCTGTCCAGGACCCTGTACGCCATAACCCAAAACGGCAATCGTTTCGTTTTTCAGCACCTCACGTGCCTTTTCCAGTGGGAACTCTTCACGTGTCATCACTTCTTCGATGACACCTCCAAAATTCATTTTAGCCATTTGATTCTTATTTTTAAAGATTCATGATATACCATTGAAGCTATTGAACCCAGTTCCCGAACGGGGGATTCAACGGGGCAATGGCGTTGAAAAATAGTTGGTTTTTTTATTGCGAGGATTGCAGCCTCTGCTTGTAAATTACAATTAGAAGGTGACGGCCGCCTTCACCACGGGGATGCGCCCCTCTTCTTTGCGTATTTCCACCAGGGTGGCGTCGCCTTTGGCCGACGGTTCCTGATAGAACAGCAAGAGGTCGTTGGCATAGGCTTCCGCGCTGTAGGCCACTTCAAGGCGCTTGACGGGCGACGCTTCAAACTGCTTGGCAGGGAAGAGGTCGAGCATCATTTCGATGTAGCGGATTGAGTTGACGTGTCCGTTGATGTCGAGGTCCGTGTAGTAAGCCTGGCGGGTTCGCACGGCGTTTTCCGTGTTCTTCAGGCGGATGCGTCCCGGTCCGGCGATGGGAATCTCCTTTTCAATCAGTGCGCTGGAGAAACCGCCGTTTGGCAGTTCGGCCAAATCCATAGGCTGTCTTGACGTGGTGTCAATCAGTGCCCAGGTGCTGAAGGCATAGCCGTAGACCTTTCCCGTCTGGGGATTGGTGATGGCGAAGAGGCGGTCGGTGAACTGTCTGTAAATGCGGTTCACCCACGTTTCAATCACATAGTGCTCGCCCGTTGTTGGCATTTCTTCCATTTCAATCACCAGGCGCGAGAGCACCCAGGCGTGGTGTGACTTCTGCATGTCGTCGTAGCCGAAGCCGTGTTGGCCAGCGTGGAGACTGGCGCAGCGGAGAAGATGGTTGCCGAGGAAATGCCAAGAGAGGCGTCCTGTGTAGTCTTCAGAAAACGGTTCGACCACAAAAGGGAAAATCCCTCCTCGCGGGTCGCCTTTCAGATAGGTGTTTTCGGCGGGTATCGTGTTGTGCATGTTTAGGTTTATGATTTTAGGGGATGGTGAAAAAATTTCTTTCACCATTACTTAGGGAGTGCAGTAAGACAATTCCCTTGTGAGATGTTCGATGAAAACCAGTGGTTGCCACGGGACACCTGGTCTACACCAGGTTGCTGCGCAGCCGGCGGTATTGCTCGTCGCGGAGTTCCAGATATTCAGAAAACTCTTCGCGGTGGCTCTTGGTGACGGCAATGACGCCCGAACTGACAAACTGCAAGAGGCAGTTGAACGCCTTCAGTTTTTCGTAGAGCGTGCGGATGCCTTGCGGAAGTCCCTCCTTCGAGACGATGGAATAGGTGGCGTTCACTTCAACGATTTTGCTGTCGTGGAGGCGGATGGCTTTGGAAATCTCTTTGTTTTCCAAGAGTTTTGCCGTGGCAATCTTGTAGAGCGCCTGCTCCATGATGTAGACATCGTCGTTGGTGTGGTATTCCGCCTTTATCACGTCGATTTTCTTTTCAATCTGCTTGGTGAGCGTTCGGATTGTGGCTTCGTCTGAATAGCAGGTGATGGTGTAGCGGTGGATGTGCTCAATGCCCGATGGCGACACGTTGAGGCTTTCAATGTTCAGTTGTCTGCGCGTGAAGGCGTTGGTCACTTGGTTGAGCACGCCCGCCAGGTTTTCAGAGAAGATAATGAGCGTGTAGAGCGTCTTGCCTTTTTCTGCGTCATTTTCCTCTGTGGATATGTTGGGGGATGTGTTGTTATCTTGACTCATGAGATGGTGTTCGGATTGTTTCTTGCAAGAGGGAATCGGTTTCAAACTCCCTCAAAATTGCTCAAGTTACTTGTTTAAGTGATGGTGGTCAAAAAAAATCTTATATTCTGACCATCTACCTACCATTACTAAACCGTGAGAAGCATGTCGTCGACATCGTGTCCGGGGCAGCACATCGGCAAAACGTTGTCTTCCTCCATGACCGCAACCTGCAAGAGGAAGGGGCCAGGGGTGGCCAGCATCTCGATGATGGCCGATTCGAGGTCGGCGCGTTCAGTGACGGTGCGTACGGGGATGTCGTATGCTTCCGCAATCTTCTCGTAGTTGGGGTTCATCATGGGGGTGAACGAATAGCGATGGCGGAAGAACAGGGCTTGCCATTGGCGAACGTTGCCCAGATAATTATTGTTGAGCAGAATGATTTTCACGGGAGTGCGCTGCTCCATGATGGTGCCAAACTCTTCGATGGTCATTTGCAAACCGCCGTCTCCAATGAAAAGACAAACGGTGCGGTCTGGGGCGCCGAAGGTGGCTCCGATGGCGGCGGGAAGTCCGAACCCCATCGTTCCCATTCCGCCAGAGGTGACAACACTGCGGCCTTGAGAGAACTTGAAATAGCGTGCTGAAAACATCTGGTTCTGACCGACGTCGGTCACCATGATGGCCTTGTTTTGCGTGATTTCCGTGACGTTGCGAATCACCTCCGCCATGTGCAGCGGACCGTCTTCCGGGTGGGTTTGCGGCTGAATGACAAGGCGCTCCTCTTCTTTGTCGTAAGGACGGAAGCTCTCGCGCCAGTCTTTGTGTTCCCGTTTCTCCAGCAGGGCCGTCACTTCGCGCAGCGTCTCTTTGCAGTTGCCAAGCACCGCCACGTCGACCTGCACGTTCTTGTTGATTTCAGAGGGGTCGATGTCGAAATGAATTTTCTTGGCTTGCTGAGCATAGGTGGAGAGTTTGCCAGTGATGCGGTCGTCGAAACGCATGCCGACGGCGATGAGCAAATCACATTTCTGCGTGTTTTTGTTCGCTCCCAAACTGCCGTGCATGCCGAGCATGCCCACGTTGAGCGGATGGCAGGATGGCAGAGCCGAAAGACCGAGGAGCGTGCATCCGGAAGGTGCTCCTGCTTTTTCGATGAAGGTCCGCAGTTCTTCGCGTGCGTCGCCCAGTTCAACGCCCTGTCCGACAAGCACCAGTGGGCGCTCGGCCTTGTTGATCAGTTTGGCGGCTTCTTCAATGCTGGTGCGGTTGGTGGCAGGCACAGGCACATAGCTGCGTATGTAGTCAACTTTCGCCGGCATGTATGTTGCCTTTTCCGTTTGTGCGCTCTTCGTGAAATCGAGCACCACGGGGCCCGGACGGCCGCTGCGTGCGATGTAGAATGCGCGGCTCACGGCCCAGGCCACGTCTTTGGCGGAGCGTATCTGGTAGGTCCATTTGCAGATGGGTTGCATCACGTCGACCACATCGCATTCCTGGAAGGCGTCAGAGCCGAGCATTTGTGCGGCAACCTGACCTGTGATGACAACAATCGGCGTGCTGTCCATCATGGCGTCGGCCACGCCGGTGACCGTGTTGGTGGCTCCCGGACCGCTCGTGACCAGGCATACGCCAACTTCACCGCTGACACGCGCGAAGCCTTCAGCGGCGTGGGTGGCAGCCTGTTCGTGACGCACGAGAATGTGGTTGAGGCGGTCGCGGTAGTCATAGAGTGCATCATACACAGGCATGATGGCGCCTCCGGGATAGCCGAAAAGCGTTTTCACCCCTTCGTCTACGAGCGAGCGCATCAATATTTCTGCTCCCGTTATGGGAGTTTCTGATTGTGGACTATTTATTGGTGTAGGCATGAATTATATTCTTTTTGAATGAGGTGTTTTTTAGAATCCGTGTTTCTGTCTGGTGGGCAGGAGAGGATTCTTTCTGCCTCTGCGGGGCAAAAAAATCAGATGATTCGTATGCCGCCTTTGTCGGCGCTCGAAACCATCGAGGCGTAGGCCCGCAGCGATTTAGGCACTTCGCGTTTTCTCAGCAGCGGTCTCATCGGGCGTGCTGAAAGTTGTTCGTCGGTTAGCCGCACATTGATGGTGCGCGACGGTATGTCGATTTCGATGATGTCGCCGTCAACGATTTTCCCGATGTTGCCGCCGGCAGCAGCCTCCGGCGAAATGTGGCCGATGCTCAGTCCCGATGTTCCGCCAGAGAAGCGTCCGTCTGTGATCAGTGCGCAGGCTTTTCCCAGGTGCCGGCTTTTGATGTAAGAAGTGGGGTAGAGCATTTCCTGCATGCCCGGGCCACCCTTCGGGCCTTCATGCGTGATGACCACCACGTCGCCGGCAACGACCTTTCCGCCCAAGATGCCTTCACAGGCAGCCTCCTGAGAGTCGAACACTTTAGCTGGGCCTTCAAAATGGTTGAGCGAAGCATCAACGCCTGCCGTTTTCACAACACAGCCGTCTTGCGCGATGTTGCCAAAGAGCACAGCCAGTCCGCCGTCTTTCGAGTAGGCATGAGCAAGGTCGTGAATGCAGCCCTCAGCGCGGTCGGTGTCGAGCATTTCCCATTTTGTGTCTTGTGCGCCCATTTGTGTGCAGAAGCGTCCCGCTGGAGCACTGTGGTAAATGCGGTCGGCTTCGGGGTCAATTTCGTTGCCCGTGATGTCATATTTCTTGACATCCTCTCCCAGTGTCTGTCCGTTTACGCGGATGGCAGAGAGGTCCAGCAGGTCCCCCTTGGCCAGTTCTCCCAGAATGCCCATAACGCCACCGGCGCGGTTGCATTCTTGGATGGAGAAGCGCTGCGTGTTTGGCGAGAGCTTGCACAGACAGGGCACCTTGCGGCTTAGCGCGTCAATGTCGGCCATTTTGAAGTCAACGCCGGCTTCGTTGGCCACGGCCAGAAGGTGGAGCACCGTATTGGTGGAACCGCCCATCGCGATGTCGAGCGTCATGGCGTTGAGGAAAGCCTGGCGCGTGGCGATGCTACGGGTGAGGCACTCGCAATCGGCACTTCGTTTGAGTT
>ULWP01064903.1_pt1 | contig 11697 bp, 12 predicted proteins | sample 1960461 | NCBI WGS metagenome assembly ULWP01 (sample SAMEA4835815, study PRJEB28245) | human gut metagenome | biome: gut microbiome; material: fecal sample | place: Denmark | collected 2008
ATCTTCGGTCTCGGCACCATGGCCGGCACCTGTGCCATTGCGGTCTTTACGTTTGCCTATGTCGGCAAGCAACTCTTTGAGATCATTGAAACGGTCGATATGGGTCCGTATGAGGCGCTGGAGGCCCTCGGCGCGACGCGGCTGCGCGCGTTCGTCACCGCCATCTTCCCGCAGGTGCTGCCGACATATCTGTCCGTGTCCCTGTTCTGCCTGGAGGGCAACGTGCGCTATGCGTCCATCCTCGGCTATGTCGGTGCGGGCGGCCTGGGCCTTATTATGAACGAAAAGATCGGCTGGCGCGAATATGACAGTCTGGGCATGATCCTGATCGTGCTGTTTATCACCGTCATGATCATCGAAGGCGTCAGCCACGCGCTGCGCAAGCGCCTGACGTAAGGAGGAAACGGCCATGAACGAAAAAATTCTCAAAGCCTATGCCTCCGCGCCGAAGACTTGGATCTGGAAGATACTGGCAGCCTTTGGCATTGCGTGCCTGCTGGCATGGTCCGGCTCTGCCGTCAGGGTCAGCAATCCCACCGGCAACGGATTGGAGGTTGCGGGCAACATTCTCTCCGGCATCTTCCATCCTTCGGCAAAGCTTCTGTTCACGCTCGGTACGGACGGTGTGCCATATTTGCTGCTGGAAACCTTCTGCATCGCATTTCTCGGTACGATCGTCGGCGCGGTCATTTCGCTGCCGCTGTCGTTCCTGTCCGCAAGCAATCTGGTGCCAAAGGGCGTGGCGTTTATCGGGCGCGTGCTTATTGCGGCGATCCGCACCATTCCGGCCTTTGTCTACGGTCTGATGTTCATCCGCGTGACCGGGCCGGGCCCGTTTGCGGGCCTGCTTACGATGTCACTGTGCTCGATCGGCATGGTATCCAAGATGTTCATCGAGAGCATTGAGGATTTGGATAAGCGAATTTTGGAATCTTTGGACGCCGCGGGCTGCACGACCTTCCAGAAGATCCGCTATGGCATCCTGCCGCAGCTGACCGCAGACTTCACCTCCACGATCATCTACCGCTTTGACATGAACCTGCGCGACGCGACCGTCCTCGGTCTTGTCGGCGCGGGCGGCATCGGCGCGCCGCTGATCTTCGCCATGAGTTCCTACCGCTGGAACGAGGTCGGTGCAATCTTACTGGGGCTCATCGTATTGGTGCTCATCATTGAGTGGATCTCGGCAAAGATCCGCGTCAAGCTGGCAAGGGGGTAACGATATGCAGGAACGAAAGCTGACAATCTACTTTACCTCCGATCTGCACAGCTACATCTATCCCACGGATTACCGCAGTCAGAAGGAACAGGATCTCGGCCTGTTCAAATGCGCCAGCCAGTTCCAAAAGGACGGCAATACGCTCATCATCGACGGCGGCGATCTTCTGCAAGGCTCGCCGTTCGGTGCCTTCTGTCACGATACAGTCGGCAGCGCGGCGCAGTTTGCCCAGATCATGAACCGCTGCGGATACGACTATGTGACGCTCGGCAACCATGATTTCAACTACGGTATGCCGTATCTGGACAGCTATCTGAACGCGCTCCGGGCACGCTGTGTCTGCGAGAATGTCCGCTGGGACGAGGGCGACGTCCGTTTTCCCGCGCGCGTGCATATGCTGGAAAACGGACTGCGCGTCGGCATCGTCGGTATCGTCACCGATTATGTAAACATCTGGGAACGTCCGGAGCATCTTTCTGGAATCCGGATTGAGGATCCCATCCCTGCGGCCGCCGCAGCGCTTGCGGCGCTGAAGGGCAAGGTCGATCTGACCGTGTGCGTCTATCACGGAGGATTTGAGCGCGATCTTGCCAGCGGCCGGACGCTTTCCACGACACATGAGAACGTCGCCTACCGCATTTGCCAGGAACTGGACTTCAACATTCTCCTGACCGGCCACCAGCATATGTCCGTGCCAGGCCAGATGGTTCGCAACACCTTCGTTGTGCAGCCGTCGGACAAAGGTCAGGAGTTTCTGCGCGTGGAAGTCTCTGTATCGGACAGCGGCGCGCAGTTTTCCAGCCAGACAATCCACGCAGGCGGCCCATGCTGCACAGAATGGCTCACGGAATTTTCAGAGATAGAGCACGGTGCGCAGGACTGGCTCGATCAGGTCGTCGGGCATCTGGAGGCGCCGCTGACGCTGGATACGCCGCTGCACATGGCTGCGAACGGAACCCCGCTCGCAGACCTGTTTAATACTGTGCAGCTGGCCGCAAGCGGCGCGCAGATCTCCGTCACGAGTCTTGCCAACGACGCGGCAGGTCTGCCGCAGACCGTGCGCCGCCGGGATATTTTGAACGCCTATCCCTATACGAATACACTGACGATTCTGCAGATCACCGGTGCGGTCCTGCGCCGGGCGATGGAACGCAGCGCGGAATATTTCATCCGGAACGCAGACGGAACGCTTCGTATTTCCGATGCGTTTTTGAAGCCGAAGGTCGAGCATTACAATTACGACTACTATGCCGGTGTGCATTATGTCTTTGACTGCTCCCGCCCGATCGGTCAGCGCGTCACGGAACTCTGCGTAAACGGCCGTCCCGTCGCGGACGACGATGTTTTCACCGCCTGCCTCAGCAGCTACCGCGCCAGCGGGACCGGCGGGTATGACTGCTATGTCGGCTGCCCGGTCCTGCGGGAGATCGGCACAGAAATGTCCGACTTGCTGCTGGACTTCTTCCAGCCCAACCGCCCTCAGCCCACTTTCACGCACTGCGATTTCCGCGTGATCTGATGACAAAACCGGCGCACCATCCACTCGGGCGGTGCGCCGGTTCTTTTTGCACAGGTTCAGGGCCGGACCTGTTTTTCTTCCTGCTCGATCAGCTTCTTTTCCAGTGCAGACTGCTTGGCCAAGATGGCGTTGACTTTGTCGTAGAGGTCTTCGATCATGATTTCGGTCTTGAGATTGACCTTGTAATCATTCTCCGCGCGGCGGCGGTCTTTTTCCTCCTGCCGGTTCTGGCTCATCATGATGAGCGGCGCCTGAATGGCAGCGACGCAGGAGAGGACCAGATTGAGAAGAATGAACGGATACGGGTCAAAGGCTTTTGCAGCCAGAACCGTATTGACGACCATCCACAAGATCAGCACGCCCGTGAACGAAAAGATGAACGCCCAGCTGCCCGCGAATTTTGCGATCGCATCCGCCGCGCGCTGCCCGAGCGTGTATTTTTCCATTGCAGGACTTTCGGAAATTTTGCTGCCTGCCAGCAGATTCAGAACTTCCTCGTCCGTCATATCGTGCCGGATGTCCTTGAGGACTTCCTTCAGGAGCCTTCGGTTTTCTTTCATGGGCTTTGCCACTCCTTTTGGGGATTTTTTCTTATTATATTCCGTCGGCACGACCCGGTCAAGCACCGCACATTCTGCTTTTCACGTTTGTGCTTTCTGCACAAGCGGCAGGCTTCTTTACTGTTTCAGAATCTTTTTTCCGACGATCCCAATGCCCGCCAGAATTTCCACGACGGAGAGCCCCCATCAGGATGCCGGAAATGAAATCCCACACATCGTTCCCTCCGACCGTCCCCGACATAGCGCTGCTGGCAATGCCGAGGGTGATAAGCGCGACGCCATAGAGGATCCCCTTCTGACGTTCGAGTTCCTGCGTGCGGTGCAGAAGGTCGAGGATCTGCGCATCGTCATAGACACGCACGCTGTCTTCTGCCGCATCCTCGCCGTCCATCAGTTCCGGGAGCGTCACATGAAGCGCGTCGCAGAGTTTATGGATGATGCTGTAGTCCGGCATACATTTGCCGGTTTCCCACTTGTAGATGGTCGTTGGACACGCCGGGCTGCTGCGCCAGCTGCTCCTGCGTGAGATTTTGTTCCTTACGCTTGCACGCGATGTATTTGCCGATGGTTGTCTGGTTCATTTGGAATGCCTCCTGTTTCTTCGGATGCAGCAATTCTATCGAACATGCGGGGAATTTTACATCCCCCCGTGGTAGAATTTGAGGGAAATTGTATACAGCTTTTCATTATGATATCCTGACAGAAAGTTGTGACAAAATCTTGCCGAAAGCATGACCACGTTATGAATTTTCAGATGACGTTTTGGGCAGGAAGAAATCCGGGCCCTTCTCTTCAAACAAAAGAAGCGACACGCTCAGCAGCAGGTCTGCGTGCTTGAGCGGTTCATCCAACGGAATGCCGAATTCCTCCTGCATCCGGCGGATGCGGTAGAGCACGGTGTTTCGATAGGTAAAAAGCCGGTTTGTCCAGTGTTTTCAACGGTTTCTGGAATGTTCAGCAAACCAACAGCCGTTCAATCGCTGTGGGAATTTTCGTATGCTCTGCGGATGTCCTCCGGCAGGTGATCAGGGATCATCGCCGGGATCGCGTCCTCGTTGCCGTCTTTGATCGCCTGCTCATAATACCAGCATTTGAACTTCAGCATATCGAGCGTCCGGTTCATGCGCTCGATCTCCGCCTCAACATGCGTCCGCTGCGCCTTAAACATCGCCCTGCGCTGCGGATAGGTCGAAGGTCCCTCCACGCACCAGTCCATGAACTGCTTGATATCCTTAATTTCCATGCCCGCTTTTTTCAGACATTCGATCACCCGGAGCGCCTCAATCTCCGTGTCGCTGAATTTCCGGATACCGGATACCCGTTCCATGTGCGGAAACAGCCCCTGCTTGTCGTAATAGCGCAGCGTGGAGATGGGCAAGCCGAACATCTCCGCCACCTGTCCGATCGTGTACATAAAAAGCCTCCAAAAATTTTCTCGAAAAAGCTTGACCTAAAGTCAGGTTTATGTCTTATCATGAGTGTAGCACACCAGAAAACAAAACGCAAGGAGTGTTTTACGATGAATAAAAAGGTGTTGATTCTTTCCTCCAGCCCGCGCAAGGGAGGCAACTCGGAGACGCTGGCGGCAGCCTTTGCCAAAGGTGCGCAGGAGGCAGGCAATCAGGTAGAACTTGTGCATCTGCGGGAAAAGCAGTACGGCTTCTGTAAGGGCTGCTTTGCCTGTCTGAAACTTGGCCATTGCGTCATCAAAGACGATGCAGTAGAAATCGTATGATCAGATGGACGTGATCCCGTTTGAAAAGCTGAAGGTGTTCTTTGACGCGTATCTGAAATGAAGCGGATCGTTCTTTTCTGCCTGCTTGTAAGCGAAATGCATTCGCTTGCAGCCTGCGCCGCAAAACATGTTCCGGATGCCGACACGGTTACAGTCGAACTATCCGCAAACTAAAATCGTCCCGGTTTGCGCCATTTGTGCAGACCGGGACAACGTTTTCAGATTTCCAAGCTGCTCTGCATGATCTGACTGTTCGTTTTCTTGTTCTTATCAACGGCGTGGTATAGATGTCCAGTGCAGTCATCGGTTGGCTGTGACCGGGGAGCCCCGCGACTGTGCCGACGTCTGTGCCGCTGGCAATGAACAGGCTTGCCGCCGTGTAACGCAGACTGTGGACATTCAGGTCAGTCGGCAGATCGTTTGCTTTGAGGATTTTCTTATGCTGCCAAAAATGATACAAATAGGTGCCGCAGTTATTGGCGTGCAGGCCGTAGAACCCATAGGAACTGAACATTCTCCGCTGGTCAGGAGCCACGGGCTGCAGGGACACATTATCCTATCTGCGCGGCATCGTCCATCACCGCAAGTTCCGCGGGCACAATGCGGAACACAGTATGGAACCAGACTGCCGGTTTATTTTCGCCGCCTGCTCGTCGCTTCTGCGGCAGGAACTGGAGCGCATCCCGGCGGAAGCCGTGCAGCCGGATAGCTTTGCGGCGCGGAACTGGATGATGGATGAGTTTCCCTCAAAAGCGGAGGCTGCACTATGAATTTTGATTGGACAATCCTTCACTGGATTCAAAATACGCTTGTCTGCCCGGCGATGGACTTCCTGATGCCGAAAATCACGCTGCTCGGAAACGGCGGCGCGGTCTGGATTCTTGCGGCGGGTGTTCTTCTGGCGACGAAGAAATACCGGGCAGGACGCGTATATGCGTTCTGTCCGGTTTGCTTACATGTACGGAACAGGTGCTTGCAGCGAAGTTGATGCAGATAATTCAGAAATACAGTGACAAATAGGCCAGGCTTGTTGCATGCAGTACATATGCCCTACGCCTATTTCCAAATCGAATTGCGGTAAGCAGACGGCGTTACGCCGAAGGAGCGTTTGAATACCTTTGTGAAATAGCTGAAGTCCGTATAGCCGACCGCTGCGGCAATGACGCTCAGGCTTTGATCCGGCTGTTCAATGATCATACGCTTTGCCTTTTCCATGCGCACGTCCGTCAAATAGCTGCACGGAGAAACGCCCTTATATGCCTTGAAGATCTTGCTGATATACGAAGGAACAAAGCCGAATTTCCGCGACAGGAGTTGGTTCGTGATATCCGTTTGGTAGTTTTCGCGGATATAGAGATCGATCTCATGCGCGACGCGCACGGTGGCGTTCGGCGACTCGCTCTGCGAAAAGAGCGCGGCAAACAGCGCAAGAACAGAACGGCAAAGCTGCTCCTGATTCTGATACCGGGAGAAGCACCGCTCCATCTGCTCCCCCCACTTCTGCGGGATCTGCGCGCCTGGCAGATGCTGCGCAACACTGATATATTGAAATTTAAGCCCATTCAGCATGCTCAGGCATGTCGCGTTTTCCGCGTAGGCCTTTGCCAGAAGCTGCCGCAGCCGCATCTGGCAGAGTGCCGGGTCCAGGCTTTCGGCGCTGCGGATCAGTGTTTCATCGACAGTAAACGGCGGCGCATCCGTCCCGGTATTTGCATGCTCCCACCAGAGCGTGAACTGCATCTTGCCGGGTTGGATTTGCTGGCGGATCTGCTGCCGGAGTTTTTCGGCAAGTTCCGGCAGTGTCTGCGTCTGTCCGGCCGGAGCAAGGAGGAAAAACACACCGGGAGTGGTGGCGGAACAATCCCGACAGGCCGCCTGAAACAGGATACGCACCGTCTGCACCGCCTCCTCGCGGGTCTGCGCGTACAGCAGCAGGTATGCAAGGCCGAACCGGCTGCCGGCAAAGACGCTGTCTACGTCCAGCCCGGATTGCTTGATGTATGCACGCAGCGCGGCGGCGTCCGTGCCCTTGTCTCCGGCGCAGAAGGGATAGTTCCCGAGGCAGGCAGCCAACAGGTATGCCTCCGCCTGCATCTGCGGCAGTGGAGACGGCTTCTGCAGTGCAATATCGAGTGAAAAGCTGCCCGCCTGCAGATCCAGGGCCTTTTCCAGCAGATCCAGCGTCTGCTGGCACTGTGCCGGAAGCAGGGGCTTGAGCAGATAGTCAGATGCACCGTACTTCATGGCAGTCCGCGCATAGGAAAAGCTGCTGTAGCCGCTGATGATGACTGTCTTGATCCGGATGCCGCGGGCATCCAGCGCTTGCAGCAACTCCAGGCCGTCCATATACGGCATGCGGATGTCGGTCATCAGCACATCCGGGCGCAGCGCTTCAATCATGCGCAGTGCGGCTTTGCCGTCTCCGGCGCAGCCCGCGACCCGGAAGGACGGATGCTCCTCGACCATGGCTGCGAGCGCGCGGCGAATTTCGCTTTCATCCTCCGCGATCAGGACGGAATAGACTCGTTTCATAGCAGCTGCCCTCCCACTCTTGTGATGCTGACGCCGTCCTTTGTTTCAACCGTAAAGCTAATGTTGTTGTTATCAAGCAACCGCAGCCGCGTGATAGAGTTCAGAAGGCCCAGTCCGCCAAGATGCAGATGGCTGCGGCCGTCGAGAATGCTCCGGTAGATCTGCTCACTCTTTTCCAGCGTGTCGTTCAGTGTTTCCTGCGGCAGCGCAGTTCCGTTATCCTGAATCTCGATCATCCACTGCTTCTGCTCAGAGAACACGCGGATGTTGATGAACCACGGCTGCGGCGTGTCCCGGAAGCCGTGCTTGAAGCAGTTTTCCACAATCGTCTGAATCAGCATGCGCGGCAGGGGAATATCGGCGCAGTCCGGCTGACAGGAGGTCTGGAAAAAGAAACCGTCAGAATAGCGGATCTGCATGAGTTCCATATAACAGGTCGTGTATTGCAGTTCTGTCTGGATTGTGCCAAACAGTCCGGAATAGTCGGCAGCGTAACGCAGCAGCTGAGAAAAGCTGTCGCAGAGCCTGATCACAGTCTGCGTTTCGCCGTTATACGCGCAGGCGCTGATATTGCTGATGATGTTGTAGATAAAGTGCGGGGAGATTTGCGACTGCAGCGCAAGATACGATGCCTCCTGCTCGTTGAGCCGGGCCTCAAGCATCTGGTTCGTCGTGGATTTAAGCTTTTCTGTGATCGCGTTGTAGGCGTCCTCCAGAAATTGCAGATCGCCGCCCCGGAAGGAAATCTGCAGTCCGTTCTCTGAATCCGTCCAGGAGAGTGACTGCAGCGAATCGACAAGTTCGCTAAGCGGCTTTGTCAGCCGGTGGCTGATGAACAGGCCAAATCCGATAGACAGCGCACACAGCAGCACGCCGCAGAGCACGACCAGCGCAATATACGGAAACAGCACCCGGTCGGAATACGGTTGCAGTGCAACGGCGTACAGTCCCCATTTATCCGACCGGGAAACGGCATAGAGATACTGCGCGTCCGCGGCCTTGTGAAGCCGACCGGACTGTCCGGCACGGAGCGACTCCAGGCAGCCCGCTGCCGCATCGATATCCGCCTGCAGCGCTTTCGCCGAGGACAAAAGCAGCGTCCCCTCCTGATCGAACACGCAGATTGCCTGATCGCTGGTACTGACCTCACAGCACAACTGCAGCTTTTCCACGCGCTTAAGGATCTGCACCTTTCCAAGCACCTTCTTGGTGTTGTAATTGATGTAATTCCGGGTCAGGGAAATATACGAGTTGCTGTCGTAATAGTCCGTCGTCCAATAAGCGTCGTGCGGCCCGGAGAGAACCGCCGTATTGGCGCCGCCGAGTTCCTCGTCAAGCTGCGCAAGCAGCCCGTCTTCCATGGAGGTCTGAATTCTGTTCCAGAAGCACTGGGTATAACGGTTAGAAATAAAAGCATTCCGGTTATACAGATTGACGGTGGTGTCGCTGTTGCTCGTGCTGACGATAGAAAAGATCCGGCTGCGCACGGTGTCCTGCATAGAGTAGTGCTCCTCGAAATACTCCGACTGGCCGGTGGAAGCGGCGGCGTCCTTCATGGCTTCGGAAATTTCCGAAGAAAAGAACAGACGCGCGGAGATTCGGTCCATTTCGTCGAACGTCATTTCCAGCTGCTGGACAGCAGCGTCACCGACAGTCTGAAGCAGAAGGCCGCTTTGCCGCAGCGAACTGTCGCGGTAAAACTCAGCCAGTACCACGCAGGCAACCGCCGTAATGAACGCCAGAAGCAGGGAAAAGCAGACGGAAATTTTTGTGTTTAATCTTGCATTTTTTAACATAAACATGCCTCATATCCAGAGTCGAGAAGTACTTTTATTCTATCTGTCTCTCCGGAACAATGCAATCATCTGTTTTCTTTTTTACCAAACTGGTTTAAAATTTTCTCTGCCATTTGCGGTGCGGGCTTCCTATAATAAAGCCAACAGGCACGAACCCGTGCTGAAAAAACAGGAACAGGAGAAAAGAAACATGAAAAATACCATGGCAATGAAGCTAATCTGCATGCTGCTGTGTGTCGTGATGCTGGGCGCAATGCTCGCCGGCTGCGCATCCGGCAAGCAGGAAACCGCACAGACGCAGCCTGCCGCCGCAGATCCCGCAGCCACGTCTACGCCCGCGGCAGAAACGGATGCACCCGCAACTGAGGAATCGCCCCTGACCGGCACGATCTCGATCATGAGCACGAAGGATTCCTGGTATCCCGGCTTTGACGATGTATGCGAGCAGATTGAAAAGAACTACGGTATCGCGGTCGATCTGACGCTGGTCGATGACAGCAGCATGGGTGAAATCCTGGGTGTCAAGTTCTCCACCGGCGACGCCCCCGATATCTTCCTGCAGAACGCACCGCAGGTTGTCGAGCAGTATGACGCGCCCAACAACTGCGTGGTGCTCGACAATGAGCCCTGGGTCTCCCGCTGCACCGACGCGGATTATCTGCGCTACAAGGGCGACGGCCATATCTACGCCATGCCGGTCTATCAGCCGTCCAGCTTCTTCGGCGGCGTGTATTACAACAAGGAGGTCATGGCTGACTGCGGCATCACCGACCCGAACCCGCAGACTTATCAGGAGTTCCTTGACATCTGCCAGACCGTCAAGGATCACGGCTATACACCTATCTGGATGACCGATCAGGACAGCTGGACCACGCAGGTCTGGACAACCGTCGGCTGGGGCGTAGCCCTCGACGCGAAGAAGGACACCATCTATGACGACCTGAACACCAACAAGGTTGACTTCCAGGATGTTCCCGAGATGGTTGACGTACTGCAGAAGCTGCAGGATCTGTATACCGCAGGCTACTGCAACGCAGACCACCTCTCCTCTCCGTATGCCAGCGGTCAGGTCGCCATCGGCGAGAAAAAAGCCGCAATGGTCATTCAAGGCGAATGGTTCGTCTCTGCTTGCCAGGCCGCATATCCTGACGTACAGCTTGGCTCGTTCGCTATCCCGTTTATCGACGGCGCTGACAACAAGATCGCTATCGGCGCATTCGTCCTTGGCGGCTATGTCTGCAAAGGCGAAAACGAGGAACTTGCCAAGCAGTTCCTGAATTACTGGAGCCAGCCGGAACAGATGGCGCTGATCTATGCAAAGAACGATGTCTATCCCGCCTTTGTTGACTGCGAGGGCAACAAGATTGACCCCAGCATCGAGAATCTGGTTGAAAACTACGTCAAGACCGGCAGATACACCTATGAGTTTGACTCCTACTTCGATTCCGCGCGTCCCATCATGACCGACTACCTGTTCGGCAACATCGTCGAGTGTGTGGCCGGCAGCAAGACGCCGGAGCAGGCGCTCACGGACTGGAATATCAAATTTGAGCAGTATATGGCTGAAATGGAATACGACGGCTTCTGATGCTTCCGGCAGCCTGACAGTCAAATAGAACATCTGAATCATTCCGCGGCCGGGGAGTGCAGCCTCATTCCCCGGCCGCACAGCTATTCTGAAGGAGACGGAAGCAAATGAAGCAAAAGAAAAAAGCCAGGCCGCGCGGCCGTCTGGAGCATCAACTCTACCCCCGCTATCTGACGCTGCCCGCGTTTATCCTGTTTACGGTATTTTTTATCCTGCCGATTCTCGGCGGTGTTGGGATTTCTCTGACGAATTGGACGGTCAGCCGTCCCAGCATTACCCGCTTTGTCGGGCTCAAAAACTACATCACCATGTTCCAGGACGACGACATTCTGCTGGCCTTTAAAAATACGGCCATCTTTACAGTTGCGATCGTAATTCTGCGCAATCTTTTCGCCATTCTGCTGGCGCTGGCGCTTGTCAAAAAGCTGTACACCAGAACGTATCTGCGTACAATTTTCTATATTCCTGCCGTTTTGAGTTACGTCGTCGTCGGCATCATGTTCACCGCGATGTTCCAGATGAACGGCACGTTCAACCAGATCCTGAACGCGTTCGGGATCCCGTGCACAAAGGAATGGCTTGCGAGCGGCGACACAGCGCTGCTCATGGTCATTGTGGAGGACGTCTGGAAATGGACAGGCTTCCATATGATCATCTATATCGCGGGACTGCAGGCCATCCCGACTGATCTGTATGAGGCGGCAAAGATCGACGGCGCATCAGCTGTGCGCACCTTCTTCAGTGTGAC
>ULWP01045042.1_pt1 | contig 11631 bp, 9 predicted proteins | sample 1960461 | NCBI WGS metagenome assembly ULWP01 (sample SAMEA4835815, study PRJEB28245) | human gut metagenome | biome: gut microbiome; material: fecal sample | place: Denmark | collected 2008
CTTTAAGCAATTCCGCAAACGTTTCTTTGAGGAAGGTGCATTAGAGCATATCCATCTGTTTGTCAGCCGGGATAAAGTATTTGAGAAAGAAAGTGTTTTGCAGGAAACTATCATCATTAAAGCAAAAAAGACGCAGAGCAAGCCAAATACGATTACTATTACGACTACACAGAGTAATGCTGACTTCTCTAATCGAACTGTTTTTGAAGCTCCTTATTCTACAGTAGTAAACGGTGATGCGTCCTATGTCTATCTGGTGACGAGCACCGAAGAAGTCCAAACTCTGAATGAGCTGAACCGATGGACAGATACTCTTCCTGACATTGGGCTAAAAATGAAAACAGGGTTAACGGTTGATTTCCGGAATCGTGAAGCGTTGCGTGATTCAGCAGAAGACGATGCAGTTCCACTGTTTTATTCGCAGCATATTCAGGACGGAAAGGTAGTATTTCCTGCCGGAAAGGAACATGAGTACATCGTTACCGAACAACGCGGACTTCTACAGGAGAACACCAACTACTTGTTCGTGAAGCGTTTCACCGCAAAAGAGGAACATCGCCGTCTGCAATGTGGTGTGTACTTAGCTAGAAAGCATCCTGAATATGCGGAGATCAGCACACAGAATAAAATCAATTTTATCAGCGGACTCCGCGAGTTATCGGAGTGTGTTGTCTATGGACTCTATGTGCTATTCAATTCCACGTTGTATGACAGCTACTATCGCATCTTGAACGGATCTACACAGGTGAACTCCACCGAGATCAATTCCATGCCAGTTCCACCTATGAATACGATTGAAGCGATGGGAAAAGAATTGATCCGTGTTAGAGATATGTCGGAAGCAACTTGTGACAATATTTTGAGGAGCTATATATGAGTAAATTAGAGGAAGCAAAAGAAATTTTGAGTTCACTAAAAGTCCCGGCAAAACAGCAAAACGGCATGTGTTGCTGTGTATTGCTTGCAATGGCTAACCTAACAGAAGAACAGGCATGGGGTTCTGCCGCAAATAATTGGATTCGGATTCACGATGTCATTGCGTTCGCAAACAGCAATTACGGAACGACCTATGCAGAAAATAGCCGCGAGACCTTCCGCAAACAGGCCATGCATCACTTTAGAAATGCAGCGTTCATTGAGGATAACGGAAAGGCAACAAACAGTCCAAACTATCGGTATCGCTTAACGGATGAGATGCTGCGCTTGATTCAGAGCTTTGGCACTGCAAACTGGGAGAGAAGCTTGGCGCGTTTTATGGAAAATCATGACTCACTTGTTGACCTCTATGCCTCTAAACGGACAATGAGAAAAATGCCTGTAAAAATCAATGGCGAAGACTTCACATTCTCGCCGGGCAAGCACAACCAACTGCAAAAAGCAATTATCGAGGAATTTGCGCCCCGTTTCGCGCCCAACTCCGAGTGCCTGTACGTTGGGGATACCACAGAGAAAGACTTGGTTAAGAACGTGGACAAGCTCCGCGCTTTGGGCTTTGAAATAACCTTGCACGACAAGATGCCCGATGTTGTCCTCTACTCTGAAGACAAGGATTGGCTATACTTTATCGAATCGGTTACATCTGTTGGGCCGATGGAGCCTAAGCGTATCAAAGAAATCAAAGAAATGACAACAGGCGTTACAGCCGGGAAAATATATGTTACGGCATTTCTGGACTTCAAGACATTCAAGCAATTCTCAGAATCTCTTGCATGGGAAACAGAGGTCTGGATTGCCGATATGCCAGATCACATGATCCATTTGAACGGAGATCGGTTTTTAGGACCACGGCAATAAATGTTATTAAGTTGTCGTATTACTGCATGCCAAGTTGTATTTATTCAATTATCTAATATGGCTCGCCATTACCGAAATTGAATGTATGCGCATTAGCAAGCGCGCTTTGCGAATATCAAAACGTTAGATGTATCTCAATATATAAAGCTAACCCAGTGTAGATATTTGCATTTTCGATTGTCTTCCTAGGATGGCTGCAATACTTTGAATAAGGTTGTTGGAAAACGATATGAGCTTCCATACGTATAAACAAGATACCAAAAACAGAGTTCGACACACAGTAATTCGAAAAGCAGTCGAATTATTGACTTCTTACCGTTCCGAAGCCTGCTGTGTAAGAAACTCTTATGTCCGCGATCTACATGACTACTTTGTTTCCTTACCCGAAACTCACGAAAAATATGAAGCTGAAAAAATAGATCATTCATATATTCGTGAATGGGAGCAGATGCATTCGAGTCTAATTGGTACTAAGCGCCCTAGCGAATTATCGGTTTGTTACTTATCAGGTCCCGAACCCGAAAACGACTTCAATGAGTTTGTTGATATGGGTGTCCTTCCTCAAAATATATGGGCGTTCGAGAGCGAAAAGAATTCCTACTTACAAGCATTGAATGCAGTAGATGGAAGCTCTTTTATGCAGCCTAAAATCGTAAAAATGTCCATCGAACGATTCTTTGAAAATTCTCCTAAGAAATTTGACATTGTTTATATTGACGCATGCGCATCACTAATTTCTGATCAGCACGCCCTTCGCTGCGTTGCAAGTTTATTTCAATATCATCGTCTAAATTCACCGGGCGTCTTAATTACTAATTTTGCATATTTAGACAATTCCAATCCTAATGAAGCTGCGCAATATACCGATTTAATCTCAAGATACAACATCCTTCGGCACAATAGGACTGCTAACTTGATAAACGAGTCTGGACGGATTCATTTCAAGCATGACAGTGCAAATACTAATGTGGAAGTTTCGCAAAACCTTGAGGGCGCATATGGTGAATTCATCACTGCAATGGTTTGCAATGCCGCTTCAATCACAATTCCATCAATGCGTTTTTGCAACTCAACTTATTTGCAGACACTTTCGACAACAAATCCTCAATCCAACGTCCGGTTAGGTTATTCGGATGTCAACACAATTAAGGACAACACTCTTTTCAAATTCCTCTCTATGAACGCTTTTCTTAATCAAGAAAATGCTTGTTTCTCCGGAATAGAACGCGCAAATAAACTATTTATTGAATTGTCCGGGCGCTCTCAGCATTATGACCTGCTAGCTTCTTTGCGGAAAATACATGATATTAGGACGAAATCAGATTGCCTGTGTACTGAGTTGCAAAGCGTTATAGATTTCTTTGATAATGGCGCTCAATTGTACCAGTTTTTAGACAAACCGAATAGAATTCTGTTCTTTGACTCTGTGATAAACCAATTGTCGTATCCTATGCATTATGTCTCTGATAAAGCTGAGCGGCTTACATATGTTGCTAAAGAAAAAAGAATGTTCACGGATTTGCTATTGTTTGATGAATGCAGATACATCTACGATTGGCTCCCCGCCATTCATCAAATTTCTAAAGCTTTCTCAAATCCAAGCTGGCAATATACATTCCGCTTTGGCTTGGATGGATTGATTAAGCAAAGAATTAATTATAATAATGAATTCTTCTTTCAGGGTTCTGTTATTTCTAAGTCAACTCAGGGTTTTGAGGCAAAGTGTTTTCCAGATCGTATAAAGATAAATTAGGAGAAATTCATATGAGTATCGAATTAGACTGTTCAGATATTGTCGAAATTTTCAAAACACATCTAAAGATAGATAATTCCGTGAAATCCATTGCGCACACATTTTTAAATGATCGCTATGCGTCTCGCATAGATTATGCTCCGTATTTTCAGCGGAAATATGTTTGGGACACAGAAAAGGCAACATATTTCATTGAAAGTATATTGTTGGGTACTGAAATTCCTCCCATCGTTTTATTTGACAATGGAACAAAGAATGAAGTGATTGATGGAAGACAGCGATATGAGACGATTAAACGCTTTTTAGAAGACAAATTTCCATTAGATGAAAGTGGGCTTAAATCTTTGACCGGATTTGCTGGATTTCATTTTTCCGAAATGCCAGAAGATGCAAAAGCAGATTTTAAAAACACAAAAATAAGAATCCTTCAATTTAGCATTGTTAATGAACCGTCTTTAACGCCTGACCAAGAAGACAAAATTAAAAAGGAAATTTTCAAACGGTATAATTCTGGTATAATAGCATTAAAGCAACAGGAAATAGACAGAGCTGCATATATCAATGACCCATTTGTCCATGCATTCAAAGAAAAACTGGAAACAGATAATTCGCTATTATATAAATGCCAGCTTACTCTAATGCCAAAGCGCAAGCAAAACATGAATGAGCGCGATAAGATTAACTATATTTTATCACGAGTGAGAAATGTTTTGTCTATGCGTTTTATCCCAATTCAAAGTTACGCGGCAGCTAGTTCTAAATCTGATGTCATTCGAAATTATATGTTACTAAAGGTTGAAAGAGAGCCAATTGAGGATTCCTTGCATTTATTTGAGCAAGTTGTTGCAATGCTATGCGCTGTGCGCGGTGAATTTGCTAATTTGAATTCGCCTATTGCAGAGAACAATCTGTTCTTTGAGGTTTTGTTTTGGGGATTATCTATTGTGTTTGAAAATTCAGCAGACCAATTTTCTGCGTTGGATGCCCGTAAGATAGCAAATGATATCCTGATGTGTTCAAATGATCCTCGCTTTTGGGAAAATATATCTCTTGAAAAGAATGAATTCTCGCTGGTATTTTTCGCCACTGGAAGTCATTATTATAAATCCATCTTAAACAGATACACATTTTTATCCAACTATCTCTCTTCTGAGACCGGAATTGATTTTTCGCTAAAGCTCAAAAACAAAAGCGGATTTGACGAAATAATGGACCAAACTCCAGTTTCGGAACAGTTTAAAAACTTTAAGTTGTCGAAAACAGATCCTGTATCCGCGACGGTATACGATATTTTGACTGATGTCAAAACATCAAATTTTATCATTAGACCGGATTATCAACGATCTGAAGTGGCAAACAACATCCTGAAAGCATCGTATCTCATAGAGAGTATAATGCTCGGTATTCGCATTCCCCCAATTTTTATTTTCCGACGCAGGGATAACGTAAGTGAAGTAATCGATGGTCAGCAACGTTTACTTTCAATACTGGGCTTTTTGAAAGAGTCCTACAAAGACGAAACCGGAAAAGTTCAACGATCCAATAAACATGGATTTAGGTTATCTGGTTTGCGCTTTTTGAAGGAACTAAATGGGAAAGACATTGATGGTGTAGAGGAGATTAACCCTAACTTCAAAGATCGAATTCTTGACTTCCAAATAGATATTGTTGAGATCAATCAATCTCAAAATCCCGATTTTAGCCCGATTGATTTGTTCCTTCGACTGAACTCAAAGCCCTTCCCAATTGAGCCAAACACCTTTGAAATGTGGAATGCCTATGTAACAAAGGAGTATGTCGAAAAGATTAAAACGTGTGCAAAAGAGTACGCCGGCAAACTATTTAGACCGGTTGATACGCGCATGAAAAACGAAGAATTAATTACAATGCTAGCGTATTTGGCGTATATCGCACGTAAGGATCATATCTTACCTGGAGAATGCCTAAATATCTTTGTCCGCAATCAAAAAATCAATGCTAGATTCAGCCGAAAAGGAAATATCACAACTAGACTTGGAGAAATTTCCAGTACAAATGACCCTGTGTTTGGTGAAGCTTTAGACGATGTCAAACTCTTTATTAAAAAACTCCAGATTCTTTGCGGTGATGGATTCCAAGATTTCAATAAAATGCTGGGTCACACAAGAAAAAATGCCTTAAGTCGGACTAATCAGAACTTCTACCTTTTATGGATTGCGCTATCGCATATTGAGGTTGCACGTCTTAATGACGAAAAAGTTCAGATATTTGATTCTATTAAGAACATTTTCTTGAAAAATCAGGACATAAGTGATGATAATTTTGATATAAAATCCTATATTCATACTCTTGAAACTATCTGAATTCAGAGGTTGCAGGTTTTTTTCTCTAAAATGCGAAAATTATAATTGGTAGGCAACACTAAGGAAGTTCAGATATTTTAGATAATACTTCTGTCATAATGTCCGCTATTGATAGCATCCCCTGATAGCTTTTTGATAGCAGAAAGTCGGATACCCCATAGGATTGGGATAATTGGTATCAAATTAAGTCAAATGGAATCAAGCAGTCTATACAAAAAAGTTTAGAGCGCGCTTCCACTTGGCGAGTGGGAATAATTTCACAGCTTGAAAAAAGACCGTAAACACTGGATTTTTTGAGCCTTGAAGCCCCTCGCGGCAACGATTTGGCAACAGAATTTTATTATTCACGAGAAAAGAGCTATCTGATTTCAAATGAAGTCAGATAGCTCTTTTGACGTGCATTGTTAGACAGCGTCAAAGATCCTTGTCCAAAGTACAGATAGATGGTACACTAGTACTGAACTGTTCGATGTTGAAATTGATTTTGCGTTTTTATTCTTATTGGCGACACAAAATCACATCATTTACACCAGCGGAATCGTTCGTATGGATATATTCTTTGATCAAAGCTTTACTAATAATAATTTTTTATCGTCTGTTAGTTGCTTGACAAATATGCATTACTATGATATTTTCGTTTAGTAAATATGATATCTGAGTGCCATCGATTTTGTATAGAGTTGATGGAGAATAGGGAATCCGGTTGGAATCCGGAACGGTACCGCCACTGTATGCGCGGAGGCACCGCACATGACGAAAGTCGGTCATTGGGAGTTAATCCTGAGAAGGCTGTGCGGAAGGCTTATGATACGCAAGTCAGGAGACCTGCTCAGGTTGTTAAAGTCTATTTGCTCTTGAGTTATGGAGAAATGGGCTATTTTGTTGCAAAAAAACGGCAGCAGCAGTCATGTATGACTGCTGCTTTTTGTATACCCGAAAACCACGCGTTAGACGCGTGGTTCAAAAGAGCCTTTGGCGATGAGGGAGACAAAAAACTCCTTTTGCTTATGCGAAGTGGAATTACAAATACCACATAGTGTTTGCGCCGAGGTACCGAAGAAAAGTATTCTACAAAGAAAAGCGGGCAGCAAGTAACAATCCCCGCGCAGCTGGCAGACCGTATTACACGTTTACGCGTTACGCGGGGAACAGAGGGCTTTGCCTGCATAGGAAGAACCCCCAGTTTTACTGGGGGGTTACTTTTGCTTTTTCGTGGCTTAAACCACAAAAAGATATAAATCAATGGAGGAAAGAAAAATGAAGAACATGAAAAAACTTGTAGCACTCCTGCTTGCGATGTGCCTTGCAACATCTCTTGTCGGCTGCGGTTCTCAGAAAAGCGAGACACCGGACAACGTAGGAGAGGTGTCTTCTGCCAATCCAGTCTCTGACGATCAAGCTGCTGCTGATGAGGTGGCCAAGCTGATTGACGCAATCTATGTGCAAGAACGAAACGAAAACACGGATGAACAATGTGAGGCCGCAAAAGCTGCCTGGGATGCCCTGACGGATGCCCAAAAGGAATTGGTTTCCGGCGAATTTGCAGATCCAGACTATTTTGGACGGGATACTGGCGATGCTTCTAAAGATGATCCCCGCAACGGTGATGAAATCGGCGAAAAAGAACTGCTCGTAGTCAGCTTCGGAACCTCTTTTAATGACAGCCGTGTTGCTGACATCAAGAGCATTGAGGACGCTTTGCAGGAAGCCTATCCGGACTGGTCGGTCAGAAGAGCCTTTACCGCCCAGATCATTATCAATCATGTGCAGGCTCGTGACGGAGAAAAGATCGATAACGTCCAGCAGGCGCTTGACCGTGCGGTAGAAAATGGTGTTAAGAATCTGGTGATTCAGCCTACCCATCTGATGTATGGTGCTGAGTATGATGAGCTGGCAGAAACCGTAGAATCTTATCAGGATAAATTTGAATCGGTTCAGATCGCCGCTCCTCTTCTGGGCGATGTCGGTACCGATGCAACTGTCATCAATGAAGATAAAAAAGCTGTTGCAGAGGCTGTTACCGCAGAAGCAGTTAAGACAGCTGGATACCAGACTCTGGATGAAGCAAAGGCAGACGGCGTTGCATTCGTATTTATGGGTCACGGTACTTCCCACACAGCAAAGGTATCTTACAGCCAGATGCAGGCTCAGATGGAGGCTCTGGGATACGACAATGTATTCATCGGTACCGTTGAGGGTGAACCGGAAGCAACCGCCTGCGATGCTGTTATTGAAAGCATCAAAGAAGCTGGTTATAAGAAAGTCATCCTTCGTCCTCTGATGGTCGTTGCAGGTGACCATGCAAACAATGATATGGCAGGCGATGATGCTGATTCCTGGAAGAGTATGTTCAACGCATCCGGCGCTTTTGAGAGCGTTGATACTCAGATTGCGGGCCTCGGTCGGCTTCCGGCCATTCATGAGCTATATGTTGCACATACTGGTGCTGTAATCAATCAATAAAGGAACAGATCGAGCATGAAAAAAAGAACGGCACTCCTGTGTATGGCTGCTTTGATCGCTGTTTTCGCCGTTGGATGCAGCGATCAGACGGATCCATCTGCTCAGGACGGCTCCAGCCCGCCAGCTGTTTCGCAGGAACAACAAACAACTTTGGAAGATGGCATCTATTCTGCTGATTTTGAAACAGACAGCAGCATGTTCCGTGTCAACGAGACATGCGATGGTAAAGGAAAGCTGACGGTTCAGGACGGCAAAATGACCATTCACATTTCGCTTACCTCTCAGAGTATTGTCAATCTTTTCCCGGGCACCGCAGAGGATGCCCAGAAAGATGGTGCAGAACTTTTGCTGCCTACTGTGGACACCGTAACTTATGAGGATGGAATAAGCGAAGAAGTCAACGGTTTTGATGTTCCGGTTCCGGCTCTGGACGAGCCGTTTAACCTTGCGCTGATCGGTACAAAGGGAAAGTGGTACGATCATGAGGTAATTGTATCAAACCCGGAAAAACTTGAATAAACCATGTTCTGTCCCTGCTCTTAACGGCAGGGACAGAGTTGTATCTGGAGAGGAGGACGAATATGAGGAGAAGCACGTTTCCTTATCCGGTGAAAAAATTTTGTCTTGGGCTATTGATGGTGATGTGTATCACATCCATTATGGCATTTCCTGTCTCAGCATCTGTGGAAGCAGCAACGGTCGATCTGGAGAATGGTGAAGGATGAAGTATTTTCCGCACCGTTTGCACTTTCGAAAACGGGCCTTTCGTATGTCGTTCAGGAACGGTTTTCTTTGGCCGACTTCTGCCGGAGCTTTTCGAGCGCGGCGGCATCGATCTGATTGACGGCTACAAGCTTTCCGTCATGGAACACCGCCCGGTTGTTGAACGCACAGGGCAGGGATTTTGCCTTTTCGAGCGTGTCCATATGGACGAACCGCGCGGCAAGCCGCGCGCGCTTTGCCTCCACGCCCGGATGCGCCGTTTTCGAGCGGATGACGCAGCAAAGGCGCTCTGAGCCGATATCCTCCGGCGTCAGATTTACAAATTCTCCGTCCATACCGCTGCTCTGTTCAGCCGAGATGCTTCTGGAAGAAGCTCACGTCCAGATATTTTCCGAATTTGAAGGCGACAGCGGGCATCACGCCGATCTCCGTGAAGCCATTCTTGCGGTGGAAGCGCAGCGAGCCTTCATTGTCGGACGTGATGATGGAGATGAGATTTTCTATGCCGCGCTCGCGCCCCAGCCGTTCGATCTCCGCATAGAGCTTCTGCCCGACGCCGCTGCCGCGGCAGGCGCGGTCTACATAGATCGAAAGATCGGCGGTGCAGCGGTAGGCGCTGCGGGGGTTGAACGCATCAAGATAGGCAAAGCCGATGGGCTTTCCCGCGCCGTCGCGCGCGACGATGTACGGATAGTCCTTCGTGATGCGTGCCGCACGCGCGCCGAACTCCTTCGGCGTGACCGGCTCCTCCTCAAGCGTGATACAGGGGTTTTCAATATAGTAATTATAAAGCTCCGTGCATGCCGCGATATCCTCCGGCGCGATGGGCGCGAGCGTTACCGCCGCGCGGCGCGCGGCGATGGCAGCTTCCAGAACGGCAATATCCCGCCGGTCCTTTTCGCGGTTGAGCTGCCGCTTGAGCGCGAGCACGTCCTCGAGCGGCGCGACCGGGATGCCGTTCAGAAACACCGTCTCACCCGGGAGCATGTTTTCATAGATCTCCACGTCCGGCGCGGGGACGAACCGCCGCGTGCCGTCCGGGAGCACCTGCACATCGCAGCGCTGTGCGAGCGCGTCGCCGAGCTTTTTCGTGCACCATATGTCCAGATCATGCGTCTCCTCGCGCAGACCGTGAAGCACCATCGCGCCGCCGGCGTTGATGCGGTATTCGTTCGTGTCGAGCGCGAGCTCCGCGAGCCGCCGCCGAATGTCCTCTGCCTTCATCGTCTATTCCTCTCTTTGTTCGTTTCCCTCAGAATGTAGCACACATTTCCCTGTGCTTCAATCGGTTTTTTTGTACAAGAGTTTTTTGAGCCAACGCCTTGCCAATTCGACGGAGAACCCATATAATATACACATTATGAAAAAAGGATTGAGCTTGAAAACGGCGCTGACGGCTCTGGCGGCGTCGTTTGTCTGGGGAACCGCGTTTGCCTTTCAGCGCATGGCCGCAGGACATATCGGAGCCATCACCTTCAACTTCTATCGCAGTGCGCTCGCAGCTTTGTCGCTGGGAGTTCTTCTTTTTGTGTCCAACCGGCGGAAAAAGCCGGAGGAGCGGAAGAAGAGCGACCCGAAAAAGATCGCCATCGGCGGCACCGTGTGCGGCGTGCTTGTGATCGCCGCGTCCATCGTGCAGCAATACGCCATTGCGGACGTTGAAGCGGGCAAGGCGGGCTTTCTGACGACGCTGTATATCCTGCTCGTGCCGCTCTTCAGCGTGGTGTTCCTGCATAAGAGAGTTGCGCCGAGTCTCTGGGTCAGCGTCTTGCTGGGACTCACGGGGCTCTATTTCATCAGCGTGAAGGAAGGCTTCACGATCTCGCCGAGCGACGCGCTGATCCTTTTGAGCGCGGGAATCTATGCGGTGTACATTCTCGCGGCAGATTACTATGTCCGCTTCTGTTCGCCGACGGAGCTCAACTGCGCGCAGTTCATCGTGGCGTCTGTCGTCTGTCTCATCGGCATGTTCGCCGTGGAGGAGCCGACGCTCGCCGAGCTTCGCGACAACATCATCCCGATTTTGTATCTCGGCATCTTCTCGAGCGCGATCGCCTATACGCTTCAGTTTGCCGCGCAGCGCGACGGCAACCCCGTCGCCGTGACGCTGCTTTTGAGCATGGAGTCGGTATTCAGCGTACTGGGCGCGGCGGTGCTGCTGCACGAGTTCCTGTCCGGACGCGAGCTTTTCGGCTGCGGCATCATGCTCTGCGCCGTTATCCTCGTCCAGCTTCCGGAGGGCTTCTGGAAGCGGAAAGATAAAAACGAATAACGAGTAACGAACATCCCCGCTCCGGTAAAGCACCGAAGCGGGGATTTCTTTCGCATTCAAAGGCCTTACGAATCTGCGGGCTTCTCGGAAGTCAAAAGATCGATATCCGTCCAACCGGCGAAGCCGTCGCCCTTGATGAGGATCATATACGTCCCTTCCCGCGCCAGCGCGGTCACTTCCGTGCCGTCCTTCAGCAGCCGCGAGACCTCCTCCCGCGCCAGATCGTTCGTGATATAGATCCCGGCGCCGGCGGTGGATTTGACATAGTATGTCTCGTAGGCGGG
>ULWP01005538.1_pt1 | contig 11403 bp, 9 predicted proteins | sample 1960461 | NCBI WGS metagenome assembly ULWP01 (sample SAMEA4835815, study PRJEB28245) | human gut metagenome | biome: gut microbiome; material: fecal sample | place: Denmark | collected 2008
CAGCGTCAGCTCCCACACGCAGCTCGTAAGCCGGAACCCGCTCATTTCTCTTCCCGGATCACCGGCGCGGCATACACCGCCATGATGGGCGGCTCCTTCCGGTCCTTGCCCCCCGGCCTTTTCAGCGGCTTTTCCTGCATCAGCCGCTCCAGCTCCGCCCTGGGGTCCTCCTGGGGATACCCGCTCTGCTTCTTCTCGTTCATGGTCAGAACCCTCCTCATCTGTTGGTTATCTCCTCCATTATACCACCCCCGCCCCCCTCCGTCCACCCCGGTTTCCCCAGAATACACTTGCATTCGACACCCCTTTGTGATATAATGCCAAGCGACGTAAAAATATCGCAAACAAGTCCCAAAACCTCTTGCAAACGATATCGGAATGGTGTACAATGGACATCATCCAAAACTGTCCCTGCAAAACCCAAGTCAATTGGGGCCGCCCGGCCCCCAAAATAAACGAAATGGGAGGAATGAGAAAATGAAAACATGGAAACGGGCGTTGGCACTCGTGCTGGCGCTGGTCATGGCCCTGTCTCTGGTGGCCCTGCCGTCGTTTGCCGAAGGCGAAGACGATACGGGGACCGGCGACGGTATGCCCCGCGTTGCCTACGAGGGCGGCCAGACAGAGGGCGTCAGCGGCATCTATATGTCCAAGACCCTTAAGGACAATGGCAATGGCCAGTTCCTGCTGACGCTGGAGGCTTATGTCACCGGTACCGTCACGACGGTCACACAGGACAGCCCCATGGACATTGTTCTGGTCCTGGACGTGTCCGGCTCTATGGATGATCCGATCAACAAGGTGTACAAAGACCAACTGGATACGAGTAAGACTTACAAGATTGCTTCCGGTGGTGATTATGTAGAAGTCCAGTACAATACTAGTAAAAGAAACTGGGGTTATTATATCAATTATGTGATCGGTTCTGGTTGGAAGAGTGTTACCCCCAAGACATCTGAAAATGACACCAATAGCGACAACGTCCAGTTTTATGAGACGACCTCCCGCTTGGATGCGTTACAGTCTGCGGTCAACGCTTTTATCGCCTCCGCGCAGACTATGTCTCCTAGCAGCCGCATCGCCATCGTGAAGTTTGCTAGCTATACGGATGATAGTTATCAGAAGACGGAAATTGTTAAGAATCTTACGACATTGGATGACAACGGCGTAAGCGAGTTGCAGTCTGCGGTGAGTGCTCTTTATGCTAACGGTGCTACTCGTGCAGATATTGGTATGCAACTTGCGAATAATATTCTGGACAGTGCTGCTAAAGAATCGGGTAATACCCGTCGTCAGTTGGCCATTATGTTCACAGATGGCGATCCGACCGGAGAGAGCGGTAACTTTAACACCACTACTGCCAATAGTGCCATTTCCAATGCAAAGAACATCAAAGACCGCGTGGTGACCATTCCCGGCGATAATGGCACTACGGTCCAGAGTCACGGCACGGTATATACCATTGGCTGCTTTGACACGGTTCCCTCCACTGGTAGTAACCCGGACAAGTATATGAACTATGTCTCCTCCAACTATCCCAGTGCAGCCAGTCTGAAGAATCCCGGTGTTGCGGGGGAGAAGCAAGGCTACTATCAGACGGCCACCAGTGCGGATAGTCTGAAGGACATTTTCCGGAGCATCAGCAGTGAGACTGGCGCGATCAATGGCGACCTGAAGAGTCAGACGGTTCTGCAGGATGTCATTTCTGACTCCTTCAACATTGATACCTCCGATGGGAAGGCCATCTTGGTCCACAGCGAAAGCTGTACTGCGATTGATTCCACAGGTGCTCCTACCAGCTGGAGCAGAGACGACACAGTCTATAGCTATACCCAGGAAGGTAAGACTGTCAAGGTTACGAACTTTGATTATAAAGAGAACTGGGTTGGCGCAATGGACAATAAAGCCCACGGTAAGAAGATCGTTCTGGAGATTCCCATCGTTCTCACCGATACGGCTACTGGCACGGTCAACACCAATGTGAATGAAACGGGTGCCAACAGTTCTGCCATTTATAACGACGAAGGCAAGCAGGTAGCCGACTTCCAGAGTCCCACCGTTTATATCCCCTACTTCACCGTTACCCATGTGGCCAGCACCGTGGATAGCGCCACCGGTGCAAACAAGGGCGTAGTGGGAGCAAGCGAGAATTACCCCCTGTGGTGCTACAAGGAGTTCAACCTCACCTCCGTCGTCACCAGGAATTACCTCTACGGCGGCACCTTTAACGAGGACACCTGCATCAACGTCCACAATGACGTTCAGGAGCAGGGCAACCCCATGAAGCTGAACCCCACCGAGAACGCCACCTACTATATCTGGGAAGTCCCCGACACCTACCTGCGCCCCTTTGGCTATTGGATATCGCGCCATCTGGAGGGAGGCCAGGGCACACTCAGCGTGACCCAGCTCTACCTTCTGGCGGCTGTGGACCGCGTCAACTATGCCGATGCTGGTCTCAAGGTTTCCTTTGGAAACGGCACTTCCCAATATATTTCTTCTTCTTGTGAAGAGCTGAGCAACCCCAACACTGAGCAGCTTGGCAGTGCCACAGTGTACCAGATGCTGGAAACGGTCAAGGGACATGCAGGCGGAGAGGTTATCGATACCTGGTATCTGAAGAACGGGATTCCTGTGAACTATGAGGGGCCGTTGACAAAGTCTGAGGAAACCGGCAAGTACCTTGATGCCAATGACAAGAATAATTCTCCCATTGACGACGGCTGCATCATCGGCCACCGTTTGAAAGGGGAAGAATTCAAGAGCTTCCAGAAAAGCGGCGTTACCTACCGGCCCTACTGGGTCACCCTGGATGGTGTCCGCGTGGAAGGTGTCCGCAGCCGCAACTATACCTTCGTAGTTGGCAGTGCTGACCCCGGGAAACCGTCTAAGGACGATCAGCTCCCCGCAGTCTATCAGTATCTCGAAAAACAGCAGAGTGCGCAGACCCTGACGCTTCGGACCAACCTCCTGGCTGGCGACACGGAGCCTGCGGTCAATGACCTGACGGTCACCGTCATCGACGGCAGCAATGCTCCTCAGACCATCAAGGTTGCCCCCAACGGCAGCGTCCGCGACCAGGTGGCCTACCAGGCCCCTGCTGGCAAGGTCTTTGCCGGTTGGTTCACCGATGACAGCTTCACCACCCCCGCTGACCTGGACCAGGTCACCCAGGACACCACCATCTACGCCAAGTACGTCAGCGACTCCTATCTGGACCTGGATTACAGCCGCACCGGCCTGTTCCGTCTCCGTGGCGTCACCCTGATCTCTGCCGTGGATAACCCCGCCAACTATCAGGTCTCCGGCTTCATCGTTGGTGACCAGAAGGTTGACGTCTCCTACGCCAGCCGTTATCGGATCTTCAAGACTCCCGCCAACCTGTTCGGCGCGGCCCGTGACGCCAAGCTCATGCTGGCTGATAAGAGCCTCTCCGGCGCCGGCGACCTGGAGGTCACCCCCTATTGGGTCACCCTGGACGGCACCGAGGTCCACGGCGTCACCCACACCCTGCATTACAACACCCGCACCATTTGGGAGTGAGGAAAGGAGAAGACTATGACCTATATGGATCCTCAGCTCCAGCCGATTCTGGATAAGAACCAAATCATAGAGCCCGGCTCCGGCAACCACGGTGGTGGTGGTATCGAGAGCATCGGCAATGGCCGCTATGCTATGACCCTCCCCGACGGCACCAAGGTCGTCGTGGACCAGTACGGCAACATCATCGGCTGAGCAAACCCCAGGCTGAGCAAAAACCCCAAGCGGGGGGATGGCATCCCATCCCCCCGCTTTCTTCCATCCATCCCTCTTGGCTCTCCCTCTGGGAGAGCTGTCACCGAAGGTGACTGAGAGGGCCTGTAGGGCGGGGCCCATGTGCCCCGCCGTCAATTATCGGCCACCCCTTGCCATGTCATTCCGAGGAGGCCCGCAGGGCCGACGTGGGAATCCGCGTCCTCATCCGAATCCCCGCCCCCTACGGACTTGGCTCTCCCTCTGGGAGAGCTGTCACCGAAGGTGACTGAGAGGGCCCCCACCACCCCAACCACCCACACCCCCCAAAAATAACGCTTATGAAATTTCGTCTCAACCTGGCTGGCGCCCTTGTGGACGTCACCACCCAATACGATGAATACTATCCGTATTTTTCTCCCTACCTGGAAAAAAATACCGGGACATCCCCCCTTATCCCGCCCTGTCTCACAAATGATCGGGACGTCCCCTCTGTGCGTATTTCCCCCCAGCGCCTCCAAAAGACTGCCAGTATTTACCAGCCTGACGCCCCTGCCTATTATGTGGAATATTGCGAGCTGTGTCCCGCCATCTCCTCTGCCATCACGGTTTTCGACCGCATCGTGTTTCACGCGGTTTCCTTTATCTGGAAGGACCGGGCCTGGCTGGTCACCGCCCCCAGCGGCACCGGCAAGTCTACCCACTATTGTCTCTGGAAACTCCTCTGTCCCGATGAAATTCAGATCATAAATGGGGATAAACCCATTGTATATATAGAAAATGACGAAGCATTCGTCACAACTTCTCCATGGACAGGCAAAGAGAACATGTCTCAACGCCTGACCGCTAAATTAGGCGGAATTATTATCTTGGAACAGTCCAAATCCAACGAAATCAGACAATTAACCGTCCACGAATCCGCCGGAAAAGTCTTTTCCCAGTTTCTTTTTGACTGCAATACCGAACAGGAAGCAAAAACTGCCTGCTGTATCGCAGAAAAAATGCTGAAAACGCCGGTTTGGCTCCTGAAAAACCGCGGCGATATCGAATCTGCCAAATTGTGCCGGAAAACCCTGCAAACCTACCTGGATTCCCCTGATTTCCACTGACTCTATAAACGCAAAATTGTTCTCAAAAATGGTGATTTATTATGAAATATACCGTTATTCCAGGCGTAATTCTTACGAAAATCTGCGATGAAGATTTCCTGGTGGCCACCGGCCCCGCCCGTGGCCGCGTCCCGTATGTAGAGAGGATCAATTCCACCGGTGCTTACTTTTTTTCAAAAATTCTTGATGGACTTTCCACAGATGAGATCATAAAACAAGCGTCTGAATTATACAAAACTCCCGAATCCACCATCGCTCCCTCCTTCGACCGCTTCCTCTCCTCCCTCCTCTCCACCGGCTACATCCAACAAACCGAATAAAAGAAAAAATTTATGCTATAAAGCAAAAAATTCCCGTCGGTATACCCGACGGGAATTTTAGTTTTAGTCGCTAATCAGTTAAAAACTCCACAAAAAGTCTGTCACAGCATGGTCACCATGGGGATCACCATAGGACTGCGCTTGGTGTGCTTGAACAGATAGCTGCTGACGGCGGCGCGCACGGTTTTGCAGACCTCGCCCTGATCCTTCCGCCGCCGGGCGGACATACCGTCCACGGCGTTCTGGGCAATGTCCCGCAGCTCCTGCAGCAGCTCCTCGGACTCCTTTACATATACAAAGCCCCGGGTGACGATCTCCGGCTGGCACAGCAGCTGGTGATCGTGGGAGGACATGGGCAGCACGATGACCACCATGCCGTCCTCGGCCAGGAGCTTCCGGTCGTTGAGGACCACGGCTCCCACGTCGCCTACCCCGGAGCCGTCCACAAAGACCTCGCCGGCGGGAACGGAGGCCTCGCACTTCATGTGCTTGGTGGTCAGCTCAATGACGGAGCCGTTTTCCGCCACGCAGATGTTGTTGGGGTCCATGCCCATGGACTCCGCCACCCGCTTGTGGATCTGCAGCATCCGCTGCTCCCCGTGGAGGGGGATGAAGAAGCGGGGTTTGGTCAGGGCGTGGATGATCTTCAGCTCCTCCTGGCAGGCGTGGCCGGACACGTGCAGCATGTCCGCCTTGTCATACACCACGTCGGCTCCCTTGCGGAACAGCTCGTTGATGACCCGGCCCACCGTCACCTCGTTGCCGGGGATGGCGGAGGCGGAGATGATGACCTTGTCCTGGGGGCCGATGTCGATCTGCTTGTGGGTGGAGAAGGCCATGCGGTACAGGGCGCTCATCTCCTCGCCCTGGCTGCCGGTGGTGATGATCACCTGCTGCTGAGGCGGCAGGCCCTTGATGCGGTTGATGTCCATCACCGTGCCCTTGGGCAGCTTCATATAGCCCAGCTCCGTGGACACCTTCATGATGTTTTCCATGCTGCGGCCAGTGACGGCTACCTTCCGCCCGCAGGCGGCGGCAGCGTCGATGACCTGCTGGATGCGGTGGACGTTGCTGGCGAAGGTGGTGACGATGATGCGCTTTTTGCACCCGGTGAACTGCCGGATGAAGGTCTTGCCCACGGTGCGCTCACTCATGGTATAGCCCGGGCGCTCCACGTTGGTGGAGTCCGCCAGCAGGGCCAGGACCCCCTCCTTGCCCAGAGCGCCGAACCGGGCCAGGTCGATGACCTCCCCGTCGATGGGGGTGGAGTCGATCTTGAAGTCTCCGGTGTGGACCACGGTGCCCATGCGGGTGTGGATGGCGAAGGCCACGGAGTCGGCGATGGAGTGGTTCACATGGATGAACTCCACCTGGAACTTTCCGGCCTTCACCGTCTGCCCGGCCTCCACGGTCACCAGCTTCGTGCTGTCCAGCAGGCGGTGCTCCTGGAGCTTCAGCCGGATCAGCCCGGCGGTGAAGCGGGTGCAGTAAATGGGCAGGTTGATCTGCTTGAGGACATAGGGGATGGCCCCGATGTGGTCCTCGTGGCCGTGGGTGATGAACAGGCCCCGCAGACGGGACTTGTTCTTCACCAGATACGACACGTCCGGTATCACGCAGTCGATGCCGTACATATCGTCGCCGGGGAAGGCCATGCCGCAGTCCACCACGATGATCTCGCCGCCGTACTCATAGGCGGTCATGTTCTTGCCGATCTCGTTGAGACCGCCCAGGGGGATGATTTTCAGTTTTTCTGCCATATTTTCAGATGATTCTCCTTTTAGAAATTCAGTATTTGATGGGATGGTGCGGCCCTTTCCCCCAGGGCTGTGCGCCGGAAAATGGGCGCACCAAAACCGGGACGCATCCGTCCGCCCGGCGGCCCTGCATCGCCGCCGGCGCCCGGAAAGGGCGCCCGTCTGCCGTGGTGGTAAAGGGGAGGGAGGCGCAGGGAGGGAGTGGACCTCCGGCGCGTCCCGGCTATACATGAACGCGAGGGCCCGCCGCCCCCGCTCAGCATACAAAAACGTCCGTCTCCGGCCTGTGGGCCGGAACGGTTATACACAGTATAGCACATTCATCCGGGTTTGTACAGTGTTTCCCTTCGCTTTTTTCCCCGGGCCTTCGACAGGGGCAAAAAATCCCCGGAAAATCCATTGTGAACGGCGGGAAGATATGCTATAATAAAAAATCAGCTATTGTAAAGTGGATCTGTATGCCTGAGGGAGGGAACACCCTTGAACAAAAAGCTCACCAATATCCTGCGCACCAACATTACCCTGTATTTCATATGCCTGGTGCTGTTTGCCCTGGCGGCCATCCCCTTCGACGTGCGGCTGGCCATCGGCGAGGGGGCGGCGGCGGTGGTGCTGCTGATCATCGCCCGGCGGCGCAGCCGCTCCGTGCAGCAGAGCATGCGCCAGTACATGGACCGCTTCACCGGGGGCATGGACTCCGCCCGGTCCAGCAATATGCTCTTTGCCCCGCTTCCGATGATGGTGTTCGACATGGACACCCAGGCCGTGGTGTGGTGCAACGACGGCTTCCTGGCTCTGACGGAGCAGAAGGAGGGCGTGTTTGACGCCCACCTCAACGCCGTGGTGCCCACCTTCTCCGTCCGCTGGCTGATGGAGGGGAAAAACGAGTGCCCGGAGCACGTGGTGTGGAACCACCGGATCTATCGGGTGTACGGCGGGCTGACCCGCCCCACGCCGGATACCCCCGCCACCATGGCCACCACCTATTGGATGGACGTCACCGACTCCGAACAGCTGCGCCAGACCTTACAGATGACCCGGCCGGTGGTGGCCATCCTGATGGTGGATAACTACGAGGACCTGATGAAGGCCTGCCCGGAGAGCAAGCGCTCGGCGGTGCTGGCCCAGCTGGAGGAGAAGCTGGATCAGTGGTCCGCCGGGGCCGACGGCCTGATGCTGCACTATGACCGGGACCGGTATCTGTTCGTGTTCGAGGAGCGCAGCTATTCCGACTATGCCCAGCACCGCTTCGCCGTGCTGGATACCGTGCGGGAGGTGGCGGCCGGCGGCGTGGCGGCTACCCTGTCCATCGGCGTGGGCCGGGACGCCGACAGCTTCGACGCCCTGTTCAAAAACGCGTCCCTGGCCCTGGAGATGGCTCTGAGCCGGGGCGGCGACCAGGCGGTGGTGAAGGACCGGCTGAACTTCCAGTTTTACGGCGGCCGGGCCAAGAGCACCGAAAAGCGCACCAAGGTGAAATCCCGGGTCATGGCCAACGCCCTGGGCGAGCTGATGGACGACGCCCGGCAGGTGTACGTCATGGGCCACAGCTATGCGGACATGGACTCCCTGGGCGCGGCGGCAGGCGTGTGCTGCATCGCCCGCAAGCGGGGGAAGAAGTGCCAGATCGTCATCGACACCGAGAACAACGCCGCCCACCCCATCCTGCGCAAGCTGGTGGAGCAGCCGGAGTATCACGGGGCCTTCCTCACCGGCAGCGAGGCGTTTCTGAAGGTGCAGCCCGGCACCCTGCTGGTGGTGGTGGATACCAACCGCCCCGGCAGCGTGGAGTCCGAGCAGCTGCTGGAAACCTGCAACCGGGTGGCGGTCATCGACCACCACCGCCGGGGCAGCAGCTATATCGAGAAAATGGCCCTGAACTATCACGAGCCCTACGCCTCATCGGCTTCGGAGCTGGTGACGGAGCTGCTGCAGTACCTGGTGGAGCCGGGGGACATCCTCAAATGCGAGGCGGAGGCCCTGCTGGCGGGCATCGTGCTGGACACCAAGAACTTCACCAACCGCACCGGCGGCCGCACCTTTGAGGCGGCGGCGTATCTGCGCCGGGCCGGGGCCGATACCTCCGACGTGCAGCGGATGTTCCAGGGGGACCTGAAGTCCATGATCGCCCGGTACGACATTATCCGGCAGGCCCAGCTGTATCACGGGGACCTGGCGGTGGCGGCGCTGGACACCACCTGCGACCGGGTCACGGCCGCCAAGGCCGCCGATGAGCTGCTGACCCTGAAGGGCATCCGGGCCTCCTTCGTCCTGTATCCCAAGGACCAGGGGGTGTATATCTCCGCCCGGTCCCTGGGGGAGGTCAACGTGCAGGTCATTGTGGAGGCCCTGGGCGGCGGCGGCAATTCCACCACCGCCGGGGGACAGCTGAACGTCCCCGATATCGCCGTGGCCCGGACGGCGCTGCTGCGGGCCATCGACGAGTATTTTGAAAAGTAATATAGCAAATAGGAGGAACCAACCATGAAAGTGATTTTGCAGAAGGATATCCGGGGCAAGGGCAAGAAGGGCCAGATGATCGAGGTGGCCGAGGGCTATGCCCGCAACTTCCTGCTGCCCAAGGGCGACGCCATTCCCGCCACCGCTGACGCCATGAACACCATGCGCCTGCAGGAAAAGGCCAAGGCCAAGGCCGACGCCGAGGCCAAGGCGGCGGCACAGGCCATCGCCGAGCAGCTCAAGGGCATCCAGGTGAAGATCCCCTGCAAGGGCGGCGAGGGCGGCAAGCTGTTCGGCTCCGTCACCACCAAGGAGATCTCCGCCGCCCTGAAGGAGCAGTTCGGCCTGGAGCTGGACAGCAAGAAGCTGGTGCTGCCGGACGCCATCAAGTCCTTCGGCAGCTATCAGGTCAAGGCCAAGCTGGGCTTCGAGATCAGCGGCCTGGTGAACGTTCTGGTCTGCGAGGCCAAGTAACCGGGAGCAAAAGTACCCAACGAAAGGAGCTTTTTCCATGGATGAATTACTGATCCGCCAGGCGCCCCACTCCCCGGAGGCGGAGCAGGCGGTGCTGGGCTCCATGCTCATCGACGCCGACTGCGTCAAGGACGTCATGGACAAGCTCCAGCCCGAGGACTTCTACCTGCGCCAGAACCGGGAGATTTTCGAGACCATCTATTCCATGTTCGTGTACTCCAAGCCCATCGACGGCGTTACCGTGGCCGGGGAGATGGAGCGCAGCGGCCTGTATACCGACGACACCCGGGGGTATCTGGTCCAGCTGATGGAGGTGACCCCCACCAGCGCCAACGTCATGGAGTATGTGAAGATCGTCCGGGAAAAGGCCCTGCTGCGGGCGGTGGCCTCCGCCGCGGCGGACATCACCGCCATGGTCCAGGAGGGCACCGGCGAGGCCAACGCCGTTCTGGAGGCGGCGGAGCAGAAAATCTATGCCATCCGCCGGGGCCGCAGCGGCCAGAACATGGTACCCATCAGCATGGTGCTGCAGGCGGTGCTGGAACGGCTGGGGGAGCTTACCGCCGCAGGCGGCGAGACCATGCCGGGCCTGACCACCGGTTTTTCCGACGTGGACCGGAAGATCAACGGCCTGAACAAGTCGGACCTGCTGCTGCTGGCCGCCCGTCCCGGCATGGGCAAGACCAGTATGGCCCTGAACGTGGCGGTGAACGCCGCCAAGGCCAGCCGGAAAACCGTGGCCGTGTTCTCCCTGGAAATGTCCCGGGAGCAGCTGGTGACCCGGCTGCTGGCCGGGGAGGGGCTTATCGACAACACCCGGCTGGTTACCGGGAACCTGCGGGAGAGCGACTGGGTCCGCATTGCCGAGGGGGCTTCCACCCTCAGCCGCCTGGACATCCGCATTGACGACAACCCCCTGCTGACGGTGGCGGATATGAACGCCAAGTGCCGGCGGCTGGACGACCTGGGCCTGGTGGTCATCGACTATCTGCAGCTGATGACCTCCGCCGGAGGCAAGGGCTACAGCGGCGAAAACCGCCAGCAGGCGGTGTCGGATATCAGCCGTATGCTGAAGATCATGGCCAAGGAGCTGCAGGTGCCGGTGCTGTGTCTGTCCCAGCTGTCCCGTGCCAACGAGAAGCGGGACGACAAGCGGCCCATGCTGTCCGACCTCCGGGAGTCCGGCGCCATCGAGCAGGACGCGGACATCGTGATGTTCCTGTACCGGGACGATTATTACAATTCCGATTCCGAAAAACGCAACATTGCCGAGTGCATCGTGGCCAAAAACCGCCACGGGGAAACCGGCAAGGTGGAGCTGCGGTGGCTGCCGGAATACACCTCCTTCGGCACCCTGGAAAACCGCTATCAGGAGGAGAACTGATGGACCTGCGCCCGTTTATGGAGCGGTGGCATATGCTGCCGCCTTCCGGCGGGGTGATGCTGGTGGCCGTGTCCGGCGGGCGGGACTCCGTGTGCCTGCTGCACTATCTGGCCGCCATGCCCCGGGATTTCACCGTGGCGGCGGCCCACCTGAACCACGGCCAGCGG
>ULWP01068987.1_pt1 | contig 11346 bp, 13 predicted proteins | sample 1960461 | NCBI WGS metagenome assembly ULWP01 (sample SAMEA4835815, study PRJEB28245) | human gut metagenome | biome: gut microbiome; material: fecal sample | place: Denmark | collected 2008
TGTTTGCAGGGACGGGAGGTTGGACAAGTTCCTTTTCGACGGCGGGTTCTGCGATCTTTCCTCGGGAGGGGCGAAATACCGTTACTTTGTGCGCGACCGTTTGGGCAGCGTGCGCTCCGTGGCGGACGAGGACGGAAATGTTTTGCAGCAGAACCTATACTATGCCTGGGGAGGGGCTTGGGGAGATGTCTGTACGGCTCCCGGTTTCCAGTCTTACAAGTATTGCGGAAAATATCTCGACCGCAAACACGGACTTGACCTTTACGATTACGGCGCAAGGCTGTACGACCCGGCGGCTGCCTTTTGGACTTCGCCCGATCCGCTGTGCGAAAAATACTACAACATCAGTCCATACGCTTTTTGCAACAATAATCCCGTGAGGTTTATTGACCCGACAGGCGAATTTCCGATAGAAACGATATGGGATATTGGAAATGTGCTTTATGATGTTGGTGCTGCCGTTGTTAATCACATAAAAGGCGACCACCAAGCGGCAAAAGCCAATTGGGTTGATTTAGGATTAGATGCTGGGGCTATGCTAATCCCTTATGTTCCCGCAGGAACAAGTAAAGTCTTAAAGGCAGGAGTAAAAGGAGGTAAGGCATTGGATAAAGCAACAGATGCAGGGAAAGCTGCGAGAATGACTGAAAATGCAGCGAAAGGAAAAGCATTTGAAAAACAAGTTGGTGAAAGTTTGGGCAAAAATAAAGCAAGTCAAGTAACAATAGAGGCAGCAGATGGCACAAGAACCAAGGTAGATTTTGTTCAAAAAAATGACGGAAAAGTAACATTAACAGAAGCCAAAGGTTCGCAAACAGCACCATTAACACCAAATCAAAAAAAGGCACATCCTCAAATAGAACAAAGCGGTGGGACTGTAAGGGGAAATAAAGGAAGTTCCATTGGATTGCCCAATGGAGAAAAAATACCTCCAACAAAAATTGAGATTATTAGACCAAATGATTTGAAAAAATAAACAGTTATGTCCGTAGAAAATTCAAAAGTAATAGACTTCATAAGCGATAAAGAAGACAAGATTGTTTTGACAATCTCCGACCATTTGGAGTGGGACAATGATAACGAACATATATACTTACTGCAAGAAAAGATTAACGCCTATTTAATGGCAATAGAATCTGGACAAATCAATAAATCTTATCCATTGTCAATAAACAAAAAAATAGTTGTAAGTGTTGCTCTAAAATATGTTCCTAATGAAATAGGAATGTCATTTTTATCAAAAGTGAATGAAGTTTTATTAAATGCAGGATATGAATTTAATTATCATATTCTTGCGGAAGAATCTAAATAAAGCATTTTATCACTTATTTGTCAAAGCCCCACCATTGTGGGGCTTTCTTTATGACGGCTTAGTTAAACTTGCTTAATTCCACTATCCGTTTAGTTAAAAACGCTCTTTTTTACAGAAAAATATCGGCAGGGGGTCGAGGTGGCTATATCTCGCTCCCTGTCGGGTTTTCCGCCCTGTGTGCCGCCCGCTCGCCCGCCGCTCCGCCACCCTCTGTTTATCGGTTTTTTAGCGGATTGAAAAGGGGGTTTTGTTGGTGTTTTTGGGGTGGCTTTCGGGATTGGAAAACATGCCTGTTTTTTCGTTTTTCGTCGGTTTCATAAAAATTCCGAGGGGGCGTTTTTCAAGACATAAACGGAAACGCATGTTTTGTATTCCGCTTCGCAACAAAAATGCCGGCTGCATTTGCGCAAAAAGCGCACCGCAAGGAAACCTTTTCGACTACAAAGCATAACAAATCAGGGAACAAAAAGAAGAAAAGCGCACTTTATTTCGTATATTTGCACGAAATTAGCGCATATTATGGACCGACATTATTTATCACGGTGTCCGGCGTGCGGCTCCGCAAATGTATCGAAGAAGTTTACGGCTGTGGACTATACCGCTACGGGCGAGACTTTTGACGTTTTTGAATGCGCCGCGTGCGGAATGCGTTTCACCCAAAACGCTCCCATAGAACAGAACGCGGGAAAATATTATCATTCACCCGACTACATTTCTCATTCCGACACTCGCAAAGGCATCGTGAACCGTATATATCATTATGTGCGCAGTGTCATGCTGCGCCGCAAAGCCAAACTCGTTGCCGACGTTTTGGGAAAGACCGAAGGAAAACTTCTGGACATCGGTGCGGGAACAGGTTACTTTGCCAACGAAATGAAAAGGGCGGGATTCTACGTAAATGCCGTGGAAATAGACCCGGGAGCAAGAAAATTTGCTTTGGAACACTTCGGTGTAACCGAAGAAGACATCTCGGCACTCGACAAATTCCCCGATGAAAATTTCGATGCCATTACCATGTGGCACGTAATGGAACACGTTTACCGGCTGTCGGAAGAGTGGCAGAAGTTGCACCGTCTGCTCAAAAACAACGGGCGGCTGATTATTGCCGTGCCCAACTGTGCAAGTGCCGATGCAAACCACTACAAGGAAATGTGGGCTGCCTACGATGTGCCGCGCCACCTGTGGCATTTCAATCCTCACACCATGCGTCTCGTGGCGCAACAACACGGTTTCAAACTCGTTGCCACGCACCCGATGCCCTTTGACGGCTTTTACATTTCCATGCTGTCGGAAAAAAACAAGGGAGCATCGTTTCCGTTTGTGCGCGGATTGTGGCAGGGATTCAAGGCTTTGTCGAAAGCATCGTGCAACAAGGAGAAAAGCAGTTCGGTGATATATGTATTTGAAAAACTATCATAAAGCAGAAAATCATGGGCAAGAAAAACAAATCGCGCGGTAATCTGAAACTGAACGTCGTTACCTCGTGCATAAGCACAATGCTCGTGCTTGTGCTTATAGGCATAGTGGTTTTCTTCGTGAGCGTGGCTGCAAACTTCAGCATTCATCTTCGCGAAAACTTCACCGTAACTCTGATGCTTGACGATGATATTTCGAACACCGAGGCTTATAATCTTCAAACACGTCTGCGTGCCATGCCGTGTGCATCACATGTGGCATATGTGTCCAAAGAAAAAGCACAGAAAACGCAACGCGAAGCCTTGGGATGCGACCCTGCGGAATTTAACGGCACCAATCCCATGCCGGCTTCCTTTGAAATGAGACTGAAAGCAGACTACGCCAACTCGGACAGCCTTGCGAAATTCATGCCGGCACTAAAAGCGGAGCATTATATCATAGATGTGGACTATCCCGACAAACTTATGGACAGCATTAATGAGAACATACGCAACGTAAGTACCGTTTTGCTCGTCGTGGCAGTGCTCCTGATGTTCGTATCGTTCGTGCTAATAAACAACACAATGCGTCTGAGCGTTTATTCGCGGCGTTTCGAGATACGCACAATGCAGCTCGTGGGCGCAAGGTCCTCTTTCATACGCCGCCCGTTCATGAAAAGAGCTTTTTGGGTGGGCTTCATAGCAGCCACACTGGCTTGCGCACTCCTCGGATTCGGCATAAAAGCTCTCTTGGAGTTTGATCCGTCGCTTCAAAGCGATGTGGACTGGTATGTGTGGGTAGCTACTCTCGGAAGTGTCATGGGTTGTGGAATAATTCTCATACTTGTTTGCTCCTACTTCTCGGTTAACAAATATCTGCGCATGCGTGCAGGAGATTTATATCGTTGCTAAACAAAAAGAAACTATCAAAACCAATTATGGATAAAAACAAACTCGCGTTCACACGCAAAAACTTCATCCTCCTTGCCGTAGGAATGGCAATCGTAATACTCGGTTTTATATTAATGTCAGGTGCCGGTTCGACCGAAACCCATTTCGACCCCGCAATATTCGATGCGCGTCGCATTAAACTGGCTCCCGCCATGTGTTTCGTGGGATTCGTGGTAATGGTTGTGGCTATACTCTATCCCTCAAAGCCGAAAGACAACGACACAAACAACACCCCGGAGGAAAAATAACCCGATATGGATTGGTTTCAAGCATTATGGCTCGGCATCCTTCAAGGATTCACCGAGTATCTTCCCGTAAGCAGTAGCGGACATCTTACAATTGCGTCCCACTTGTTTGGCATAAACGCCGACGAAAACCTTACGTTCACCGTGGCAGTCCATGTGGCAACGGTTTTGAGCACCCTCGTCATTCTTTGGAAGGAAATAGCGTGGATATTCAAGGGTCTCTTCAAATTTAAGTGGAACGACGAAACCCGCTACACGCTCAACATAGTGATTTCAATGATTCCCGTGGGAATTGTGGGCGTTTTCTTCAAGGATGACGTGGAGAATATTTTCGGTTCGGGGCTTGCAATAGTAGGGGCAATGCTTCTCGTAACCGCGTTGTTGCTTACATTCTCATATTATGCAAAGCCCAAACAAAAGAAAAGCATAAGCATGAAGGACGCATTCATAATTGGCGTGGCGCAAGCCTGTGCCGTTATGCCGGGATTATCGCGTTCGGGCTCGACAATAGCCACAGGTTTACTCCTCGGAAACGATAAAGCAAAATTGGCTCAGTTCTCTTTCATAATGGTAATACCTCCTATACTCGGAGAAGCCTTGCTCGATGTAATAAAAGCAATGAAACACGGAGCAGAAGCCGCAGTGGGAGACATCTCTCTCGGTGCGCTCGCCGTGGGATTCATTGCCGCATTCATAACAGGGTGCATTGCCTGCAAATGGATGGTTAACCTCGTAAAGAAAGGCAAGCTTATATATTTTGCAATCTATTGCGCCATTGTCGGAATACTCACAATTATCTTATAATCCAAAATGAACTTTTTTGACGGAGAAATTCTTGCTTTCGACAAGCCTTACGGCACAACTTCCTTTAAGGTTGTCTATACCGTAAGGAATACTCTCACCGCCAAAATGGACGGAAGAAAAATCAAAGTGGGACACGCGGGGACGCTTGACCCGCTTGCCACAGGGCTTTTGCTTATTTGCACCGGACGCGCCACTAAAAAAATCGAAGAGCTCCAGATGCTCGACAAAGAATACGAGGCTACGCTGCGACTGGGAGCCACAACGGCAAGCTACGATATGGAACATCCGGAAAATGAAACCTTCCCCACAGACCACATAACCCGCGAACTCGTTGAGGAGACCTTACATAAATTCGAGGGCGACATACTTCAAACTCCGCCGGTCTATTCCGCATGCAAAGTGGACGGTAAACACGCTTACCATCTGGCTCGAAAGGGAAAAGAAGTGCAACTCAGAGCAAAACCCATACATATATACGGCATAGAGTTGCTGGAATATTCCATGCCGGACATAAGAGTCCGAGTACATTGCGGCAAAGGAACTTACATACGTGCGCTTGCCCGCGACATCGGAGAGGCTTTGGGGAGCGGCGCATACCTCACATCGCTCCGCAGAACAAGAGTCGGCTCGTATATAGCCGATCAGAGTTTGAAACCGGAGGACTTTGCGCAATGGCTCGAGGGTATTGAAATTGAAATACCCGACATTACCGGCGGAAAAACCAATAAAAACTAAAACATTATCGACATAATATGAAATTATCTCAATTCAAGTTCAAACTGCCTGATGACAAGATTGCACTCTACCCCGCTCACCACCGCGACGAGTCGCGTATGATTGTGCTTCACCGCAAGACCGGTGAAATAGAACACAAGATGTTCAAGGAGATAATAAACTATTTTGACGAGCACGACGTTTTCGTGTTCAACGACACTAAAGTATTTCCTGCCAGACTTTACGGATTGAAAGAGAAAACAGGTGCAAAAATCGAAGTGTTCCTTCTCCGTGAACTTAATCCCGAGCTCCGCCTGTGGGACGTGCTTGTTGACCCGGCAAGAAAGATACGTATCGGCAACAAGCTCTTCTTTGGCGAGGACGGAAGCATCATGGCGGAAGTCATAGACAATACCACGAGCCGCGGACGTACCTTGCGTTTTCTCTACGACGGTCCGCACGACGAATTCAAACGCCAGCTTTACGCTTTAGGTGAGGCTCCCGTGCCAAAATTCATAAAAAGAGAAGTGGAACCCGAGGACCTTGAGCGTTTCCAAACCATTTTCGCCAAAAACGAAGGCGCAGTTACGGCTCCCGCAAGCGGTCTTCACTTTTCGCGCGAGCTTATGAAGAGAATGGAAATCAAAGGCATAGATTTCGCATTCCTTACCATGCACTGCGGACTTGGCACTTTCCGCTCCACAGACGTTGAAGACCTCACAAAACACAAGATGGATTCCGAGCAGATGTTTGTGGGCAAGGAATGCTGCGACATTGTGAACAACGCCATAGACAACGGACACAAGATAATTGCCGTGGGAACCACTGTGCAGCGTGCACTCGAAACGGCAGTGGGTGCCGATAATCACCTGAAGCAATACGAGGGTTGGACAAACAAATTTATTTTCCCGCCATATGACTTCCACATTGCCAACGCCATGGTTGTGAACTTCCAGTTGCCTTTAAGCACACTGCTCATGCTCACCGCCGCTTACGGAGGCTATGACAATGTGATGAACGCCTATAAGGTTGCGCTGAAAGAGGACTATAAATTCGGTCCATACGGTGATGCAATGCTTATAACCGACTGATGAGCCACACGGTATTCCTTGCTTTCGGCTCTAATCTGGGAAACAGAAAAGAAAATCTTTCACGGGCTTTGGAACTTCTGAAACACGAAGGGCTGAAGCCCGTTTCCGTTTCCCTACCTGTAATTACCGCGCCCGAAGGCTTCGAATCCTCAAACCAATTTCTCAACTCCGCCGCAATTTTCACCACGGAATCATCGCCTTTCGAGGTTCTCAAAATAACGCAACGCATAGAGCGCACGCTCGGAAGGATGCAGAAATCGCATGACGGCATCTATCACGACCGGACCATGGACATAGACATTCTTTTCTACGACAACGAAACCATAAACACGCCCGAGCTGACCATCCCCCACCCCAAGATAGCCGAAAGATTGTTTGTGTTGCGTCCGTTGTGCGAAATCGCACCCCTGTTCCGCCACCCCGTAACCGGTAAAACCATTAGGGAACTTCTCGATTCCGCCTGCCGCCAATAGGCAATGCCGACGCGCATTGCCCAAAAACTCTTTCTCATTAATCTGCAGTGCATAATTATTTTGTTAATTTTGTAACGTTTTCCCGTAAAACGCTCCTTCTTTTACATACCAATGGAAATATCGATATATTATTACGCCCTATGCGTGTCGCTGACGCTGATGTTGTTTTTCAGCTACCGCTTCATTTTCGGTAAACTGCCCGATTTGGACGTTTACCGCCGCTATCGTATGTCGCGAACCCTCATGGGGGCGGCACTGCTGGTTTTGTCGGCAAACTATGCCGTGCATCTTTTCTGCACACCGCGTCTCACCGACCCCGCAAAGGCTATTCTCATGAACCTTTGCACATATTTCATTATGGTATGGCTTTTTGGCAGCGCACTCCTCACACTCCTCGACAAGAGCATGGTAACCCGCAGGAAATTCATCAGGCACGTAAGCGGTTGGGTCATATACACCGCCGTGGCGGTGGCACTTTGGCAGATACTTCCCCCCGGCACACCCCACCATGCCCTTTCCGCCGTTTTCGCAGTGGTGTTTCTCGTCTACGCATTCAGAGTGGCGCGGAGCGTTTTCCTTACATTTCGCAAAGTTTCCAAACTAATCGACGATTATTGCTCGGACGACGTGGCGGCATATATACAATGGATGTCCGTCTTTACCTATTGGGCAGTGTTTTTCGGCGTGGGGCAAGGCATATTCACCTTCGTGCCCGACCAATACGTGTTTCTGTGGATAATCTCCGCCATACCGTTCTACATATATCTGTATGTGTCGTATGCCAACTACCTTCTGTTCTACGAAAAAGTGGAAGGCACGCTGCAAACCGTGGCACCTTCGGAGGACGAAACGGAGGAAAACTCATACGCCCTCCCCGAAACCGACACCCGGAAGCAGGACGACCCGGACCGCACGCAATTAATCATGTCGCACACGCAGGAACAGCTCATTGCCCAAAGTATTGATGAATGGATAGAGCGTAAAGGCTTCACCACCGGGGGAATTACCATTGCCGACGTGGCACGCGACACCGGCACAAACCGTACATATCTCTCCCTTTTCGTAAACAACCGCTACCATACCTCGTTTCGCGAATGGGTGAACCGCCTGCGCCTTGACTACGCCAAGGAAATAATGTCCGTACATCCCGACATGCCCATGGCAGAAGTGGCACAAAAAGCAGGATACCTTTCAATGAGCTATTTCACAAAGACATTCAAGCAAAGCGAAGGCATCACCCCGGGAAAATGGGGTAAAAATTAACAAAAGCCACGGTTGCGTAAAGAAAATCACGGTTTGAAATTGCCGATGAAAGCTGAAATTTTCGTTTAGCAAAGCGATTTTTGAATGTACATTGCGCTCCCCCGAAAAAACACATGGCTTGTCGTAAAAAATACAAGCCATATATTTTAAAATACAAGGCACTTATTTTAAAATAAGTGCCTTGTATTTTTTGCCTTTTCAAACACCTGAACATCAGTAACTTACATAAAGTTTTCAAAAAGACATAAACCATTAATATTCAGTCTGTTGCGCAAAACCGCAAACTTCCTGCCCCGACCGGTGCGGAGAATGCATAAAATTACGTGCACTGCATGCAGAAACATTCGGAACCCGTCGCAACATGTTTAACAAACCGTCGTGGTTTTTCACGTTGTTTTTGCTCTAATTGCAAAATTTCTTGCTCTAACGCCAAAAACGATTGACAATTTAACAGAATGCAACCCTGCGGATTAAGAAAAGTTTGACTTTATGCAAATTAAGTTTGGAAAAAACTCCCCCTATGCCCGCACGTCCACGCGGAAAATTTGGAGAACAACAGATTTGAATAACAAAACATTTCAAGATATGAGACAGCAATCACATCTAAAGTAAAGACTTTTACTGCTAACGGCATTATTATTCATTTCCATGACATCGCATGCCCGCGACTGGTTTTTCAACGAGCACACATACATGTCGAAAACACCGTCTCACGATGCTCCGTATGTGGAAATAACCTTAAACTTCTTTGATGGCAAGGGTAAAGACAGCTACTTCGACAATTCGGCACCCGTTGTAACTCTTGACGGAAAAGACCTCGTGGCACTCACGGAACTGAAAAACTGCACAGAGGAGAACGGAAGCAACGGTGCCAAAGCACTCGTGGACAATGCAAAAGGTTCCTGGCTTCCGAAGAATGCTGGTACACGACAGACGGAGTGAAATTGAAACAAAAGCCCACCGTTCCGGGAGTTTACATCCGGGTTACCACCGGAAACAACTCCAAAAGCGAAAAGATTGTAATAAACTAAAATACCATCAACATCGTTTTTTGAAAGTTCCCTGCGGGTAGCAATGCGTCCGCAGGGAATATTTTTTTGCGCATCCGGGACATGCTGCTCAACGCAACGCCAAAGAAAACTACACGGTACTGCAACAAAAAAGCGCGAGCCCTGTTGCGGCTCGCGCATAAGTACAAAAGTCATAAAACTATAGAAAAGTCCGTCCGGCGGGACGGACTTGCGGGATGCAGGGTTTATCCCCAGACTTCCTTTGATATTTCTCTTACCAAATCAACCTTTGCCCATTGCTCGGCTTCGGTTAGTTTGTTGCCTATTTCACACGACGCAAAACCGCATTGCGGACTCAGGCTCAAACGTTCCAGAGGTATGTATTTGGCAGCCTCGTGTATGCGGGCTATTACCGTTTCCCTGTCCTCCAACACGGGAGACTTTGTCGTTACCAAGCCTAACACAACGTTTTTACCCTCGGCAACATATTTCAAAGGTTCGAAACTGCCCGAACGCTCATCGTCGTATTCCAGATAGAAAGTATCAACGTTTTCCTTTGCAAAGAGATACGGGGCCACAGGGTCGTATGCGCCTTTGCTGGCATAACACGAATGATAGTTTCCACGACACACGTGGGTGTTGACGGTGAGTCCTGCGGGGCGGTTCTCTATTGCAAGATTGTTTACTTCAAGATATTTCTCTGCCTCATCCTTTAGCGTGAATCCCTTTCCCGCCATTGATTTCCAAAAGTCGTCGTCCACTATCATTCCCCAGGTACAATCGTCCAACTGAATGGTGCGGCAGCCGGCATCATAAATCTCTTTGAAGAAAGTGCCATAGGCTTGCGCTATGTCGTGTATGAGTTCACGGGTGTCGGGATAGAATTTGCGGGTGTTCTCTCCGTTGTTGCCGCGAAACAGTTCCGCCAAAAATTGTGCAGGAGCCGGAACGGTTTGTTTAACCTTATGAGTTTCGTCCTCATATTGCTTGATGAAGAGAAAATTCCTGATGAACGGATGGTTTTCGCCAGAAATTTTACCCGTCAAACGGAGAGAACCCTTGGTTGTTTCCTCGCCGTGGAATTGATAGCCGTGTTCCAGTTCAATATGCTCCACTCCGTGAAAACCCCACATGAAATCGAGATGCCAGTAACTGCGACGGAACTCGCCATCGGTTATATAATGCAGACCGTGTGCCTTCTGTTTTTTAATTACTTCGGCAATGAGACGGTCTTCCACTTCACGAAGTTCCTCTGCCGAGATATTTCCTTTCTCAAATTCGTCTCTTGCCGCCTTCAATTCCGCAGGACGCAAAAGACTGCCCACTACGTCAAAATGATTGCTTTTTGTATTGCTCATAAGTCAATTGTTTTGGATTTCGGATGCAAATTTGTGAGGAAGAAAATTATCCGCAAAATTTTCAACTCAATTCGGCAAAATATGCTAATATTGCAAATTACAGGCATATCATACAGAATAATATTCTGCACTTTCATCAGTTTTACAAGACCCCGGACACAAGAATATGGCAGCACAGGAAACTCTCGACGAAACCGACTTAAAGATTCTGCAACTATTGCAACAGGATTCAAGCCTGACGGTAAAGGAACTTGCTGCCAAGGTAAACCTGTCGGCTTCGCCCACATTCGAACGCCAAAAGCGTTTGGAAAGAGACGGATACATTACGCGCTATTCGGCAATAGCCGACCCGCGCAAACTGGGCAACGACATTGTTGCGCTATGCAACATAAGACTGAAGCAACACAACACGCGCGATTTGATCAGGCAGTTCATGGAGACCGTAAAGAAGACCGAACGAATAACAGAATGCTACAACACCACCGGAGACTATGATTTTCAGATAAAAGTCTATGCCCACGACATGAGAGACTATCAGGACTTTATAGTAAACACTCTTGGAAAATTGGATTGCATAGGTTATTTGCACAGTGCCATAGTTATAGGAGAAATAAAAGATTCGCATTGCATACCGGTAAGCAATGAAATCATAAAGAAATAAATTTCACGACTCACACAAGGCGAACGGCGCATACGGATACGCAAATTTTGCATGCAGTATCCATTATATG
>ULWP01041739.1_pt1 | contig 11331 bp, 9 predicted proteins | sample 1960461 | NCBI WGS metagenome assembly ULWP01 (sample SAMEA4835815, study PRJEB28245) | human gut metagenome | biome: gut microbiome; material: fecal sample | place: Denmark | collected 2008
GCAAACAAATCTGTCAACAGTAAATTTTCTCAAGGCAAAGCGCACCGGAAGACGATACCCTCCGGCAGCGTGCAGGGGCAGCAGGAAGAGGGTAAGTACTCCGTCTGCAAGGCGTCACTTTTTTATCTGGTATGGACAGCCGGGTATTACGCTTCATGCTAAGGAGAGAATAGCGGATCTGCTGCCTTTCGGAGCGCAAACCTCGCCCGCCGTCGCATCATGCGCTTTCTGAGGGTCGAAAGTTTGTTTATAACGTGAACAAATTCAATTCAAAGAGAGGGCTGTGAAAACAAAAAGGACTTCCTCTGAAAAAATATCACTGGCATCTCCCTTTCAGGCGCTCAAACAGAAGAAAGTCTTAACTCATGTTATGCACAGAATAAAGAATCTGTCAAGGGGAAATTTTCTCTGGACACAGATCACTACGATTATTCTAGATCTTTTGCGCAGCAGATCATCAGCTGGGCGCAGCTTTACTGAAGCAGCTTTTCAAATTGATGGAAAATTCCGTGGCTATCATTCAATCTGCTATTCGGATAACAGCGTAGTAGCCATTGTGGAAGGAAGGGTGAACGGGAACCGGCTTATAGCGGCTGTTCGTGTGGGCGGTAGAGGCATACAGAACGGAGCAACTATTGACAGCAACCATGTGGTAAGTCCCCACGGAAAAGGAAATGCTATTACCAAGCTTCTTTCTGATGCCCTGAAAAAAGAAAACGCCGGAGAGACCGGCGTGTGCTGCATAAAAAACGGAGGCTCAAGATCTGTGTGCCCGTGCCAGGCTGCAATTGCCCGGATCAGCTGCACAGGATGGCCTCATCCATAGTATATTCGATGCCGGTTCTCCTGTCAACAGAAAATATGTGAAACAGACGGAAATCCAAAAGAATGATCCGCCACACGGCGGGGACTCTGGCTTCTTTGGTGCAGTCAGCTATTTACGAACGATTCGGGCTTGCAAAAAAAGTGCAGTTTCATTTGCAAAGCTAAGATTTCAGAAAAACGCAGGAAGCAGGTGTATATTATATAAAAAAGCACCGACCCTGGAAAGGTGGGTGTTCGTAAAACAGTGTTAGCCAAATAACACGAAATGAGCATCTGTCAGACAGGATTGGTCAACGAAAAAACGCCATATTCAGCCCCGAAAGCTGAGTATGGCGTTTTTCTGCTTATTTGCGTTTCCGCTTGCCTTTGCCATGCGGCTGGTATGGCCTCGCTTTGCCACGCTGGTTGGAAGGGCTTTTCATGTGTTTAGACAGCTTTAATACTTCAATGAGATTGATGAATTGCTCCTTGGTAATGGCATCGTAATCAATACCAAATGTTGTAAGGAATATCCTTGCCTGTTTCTCGGCGTCGCTGCCCTCAAAGTTCATGGCATCCTGCAACTGACTCTGAACTTCCTCCGCAATGGAGGGTGTGTCTGCCGTTGTGGTGTCGGTGCTGTGTTCCTCCCGAATATCACGGAGGATCGCTTTCAGATCATCGGCAAGCACATGACCGAAATAATCATCCTCCCGCACCTGGGTCAGCTCCAATGTCCGGGTGGAAAGATCTTTCTGCCCGTCCCGCTTCATCAAGGCCATCTTCCGTACCGCTTCCAGCATGGCGTTCATATCGTTGATCCGCATATCGGCGATCCGATCCACATAAATCTCCGCATCTAGCATCATACGTTGGAAATCCTTATGGCAAAGCATTTCCGACAGCAGCCGGTGATTGAACTTTCCCGTCTTTAATATTTCTATGGCATCGTCACTCAGATGCAGAGCGTCCAGCTCTGTGTCCGGGTGATTTTTTGTTTCTGTCATGCCCAGCAGATAGTCCGTGGACACACCGTAGAACTTCGCCAGCGTGACAATGCTGAATGGGCTGATGTCTTTGAAATCGTCTACCTCATATTTGCCGAGAGCAGACTTGGAAAGCCCGGTCCGCTCTGCAAGCTGTTCCAGCGTCAGGCCCCGTTCCACACGCAGATCCTTTAACCGCTCCTGTATGGTCAATTTCACTTGCACAGGCATCCCTCCTTCTTTCTGTCTCTAAGCGTGGAAATCCACCCTGTTTTGCGCTCTTTTCCTACCTCTTGGATATACGGGAAAGAGCGCATTTTTTCGTTAAACTGTACCTGTAGCAACACCTGAACCTTGAAAATCCAATGACCGTCCGAATGGGATATGTCCCCCAGCGAAGTATTTGCCATGACCACAAAAGCGTGAGCATACCAACGGGGACGGAAACGCCGGGAGCGATCCTCCGGGCAGGAACGACATTCGGGAAAAGCGGCAAAAAAACACAGTTATTTTCAAACCATGTGAGAACAGCGAAGAACCCGCTGTTTTTGTGGCGCTGTCCATATCAATCAGCGATGCGCCGGACGATGAACACAGTACGCCGTTCTGTGTGTGTTTTCACCAAACCACGAACAGTCAAGCTGAACAGCAAAAACGATAGGCGTCCCTTGTGAACAAGGATACACGGGCGGCAATTCCAGCGGATGGCCGTCCATGATAAAACAACGCTCTGCGGCAAATGGGCGCTGCCATTCAGCACATTCATTATACCACAGAGCGAATCCAAAAAGGGAAAGGAATTGTAAATATGAGCAGAAACAAGGCAGAAAACTGCCGCAACGAAGTGAAATCCTACATCACCCGGGAGGGCATGACCATGACGGAGGTGGTGGAACTGCTGGCCAACGAACACGGATGGAGCAGCAGCGTCCCCAACCTGTCCGGCAAGCTGCGGCGCGGGTCGCTCAGATACACCGAAGCCTTGGAACTGGCCGATGTGCTGGGCTACGATTTGGTCTGGCAGAAGCGCCGTGAGGTAAGGTAATGTTGCAGGAACTAATGTTTGTAAAATTAACTTCCGGTTTTGCGGGAAAGCCCTTGGTTTCACGGAATTTAGTCTTGCGAAAACTTTGGAGAACTGGAACTAAGTCATGCAAACTGGAAGTAACTTTTGCAATCCACCTTACAATTATAGGCTTGAGTATGATAGAGCTTCGTGCTATACTAATTTCAGCGATTGCAGATTTTTATGATGCAACGAGTGAATACAAGTCTTTAAACGACAGAGGTGTAGATTGTGTCTGTTAGCTATAAAAAACTCTGGAAACTGTTGATTGACCGTGACATGAAGAAAAAAGATCTATGCGCAGCAGCTGGGATCAGCCATGCATCAATGGCAAAACTCGGAAAGAACGAAAATGTCACCACTGATGTTTTGGTGAAGATTTGCACAGCTCTACAATGTGATATTGGCGACATTATGGAGATCACAGAAAACTTTGAAAAATAAACAATAGAAATTAGATGTGTGGAGGCGAGCTGGACGGTGGATACAAAAAAGCTGGACAAGTGGGCTGACTTACTGCTGGATACGGGTAAACGCAATAACCTAATCAATTTCAAGGATACAAGAGCTTCAACCGTAGAGGTGCTACTTCCCACGGCTGACGCTCTATTTGAGAAAATCGATGGATCTACTTCTTTTGAAGTGTTTGACCCGAAAATCATCGAAGAAGATGAAGAGACTGAGGAATTCTCTGAGACTGAGCAGCTACAAATTGAGCCGCCAGAAGAGTCGGATATTTCGAGTGGAAAGGCTGCATTTTTGGCCCAATACTCGGGAAAAATCAAGCGGCAGAATCAAATCCTTCTTTATAACTCAGCAACAAATCCGCTTACAGCGGTGAAAAATATTGATAAAAAGGCGCGGGAATTTATTGAAGAAACCGGCGTCAATGTCGCGTATATGGCGTTCGGCTTTATCCACTGGAAAGAAAGTGATTCTTCAAGCTATGTCTTTCGTGCGCCCGTTTTGCTTGTACCAATTCAGTTAGAACAAGCGTCCGCTGTGGAACCGTATTTCATCAAATCAGCAGAGGATGATATCATTGTCAACCCAACCTTTGCCTATAAGATGGACGCAGAACACGGGGTAAAGCTACCTGAGTATAATGATGAGGGACTGACTGCCTATCTTGAAAAGGTAAAACGTCTTGTCTCAAAACTGCAATGGACAGTCACGTCGGAATGTAAAATCGGTATTTTCTCATTCCTAAAAATCAATATGTACCGGGATCTGAAAGATAATGCAGCAACGATTCTTGCAAATCAGAATGTCCGTCAGCTTTTGGGTGAGCCAACCGACACTGAGAAAGCGGGTGAGGATGATGGAACATCCATGCCTGTTTCTGATCCGTTGATTGAACTGCATAGCGTAGTAGATGCAGATTCCAGCCAAATTGAAGCAATTGAAATGGCAAAAACCGGAAGGAGTTTTGTTTTGCAGGGACCTCCCGGAACTGGCAAGAGCCAGACGATTACCAACATCATTGCAGAATGTCTCAGCGATGGGAAAAAAGTTCTGTTCGTTTCCGAAAAGCTTGCAGCTCTTAATGTGGTGTATGATAAATTGAAGCAGGCAGGGCTCGCGGAGTTCTGCTTACAGCTTCACAGCCACAAGGCAAACAAGAAGGATGTTATTGCAGACATTTGCCATACGCTTCGTTCTGGTAAAAGTGTCGTTTCTTCCAAGGCTGACGCTGAAATCGCCATCAAAGAAAAGGCACAGCGCCAGTTAGATGCTTATGCCGTGGAGCTTCATAAGCAGCGGCCGGTTATTGAAAAGAGCCTGTACCAGCTGTATGAGGCTTACGCTGCATTTCGCGCTATGCCAGATGTAGAATGGCCTGTTCCGCAGCTCTCTTCCAAAGGTGAGGCGTACTTAACGGAAACAATTTCACTTTTGGAACAATACGTAGATTATATTCCGTCCGTTGGATACGATTACAGAAAGAACCCTTGGTATGGCTACATCAATCAGGATACATCATATCAGACAAAAGCGGAGGTGAAAAAAGACCTTTCTGCCGCTGTGCAACTCTTACGCGTATTGGTTCCTTTGCAGCAAGAAATATCCGAAAAATATGGAATACAATGTGTCAGCATCGAAGATGCACATATATGGAACACATTTCTCGGCTTTGCCGCAACCTCCCAACTTATCACGCCATCACTCTTAGACAAAGAACACTTTGAAACGGTAAATTCCGCTTTGCATGACTTACAGGCACAGAGTTCGGATATTCTCGCTTCTCGCTCAGTATTGAGTGCGGTATTTGATGATGATATTTACAAACTTGATGGTGCAGCATATCACAAGAAACTGACAAAGCAATTCAGCGGGACATTTTCCCGACTTTTCAATGGTGAGTATAAGCAACTTACCACTGATCTGCGTTTATGCAAAAAAGACGGTAAGAAACCCTCTTACAGTGAAGCTGTCACGATGACAGAACGTCTTGCCTATTATCAGCAAAAAAGCATGGAATACGCCGACGCAGAGGCTCCAATTAAAGCATTTTTGGGAGCAGCCTATAATGGCGTTGAAACAGAATGGGATTATGTCACTGAGCAAATGTCCGCGTTGGATGCCATATTCTCCAAAGGCATTTCTTTTGGCACTTTAGAGAGTTATTCTGATTTTTCCTCTGAGCGGGACGCTTTTGCAGATTATAGTCAAAAGATTGAAAAGATCTTTTCAATCTGTGATGATGAAGTACTCAAGCGCATTGCAAGGTATTTTGACAATGCAATTTTGAATATCCATGTCGCGCCTTGTTCTCTGATATTGGCACGGCTGAATGACTGTCTGTGTGAAATGGACAAGCTGGACAACTGGTGTCATTTTAGGAACCTGCTTTCAAAGCTGGATGATCAGCAAGTTGTGCCTTATATAGATGCTGCTATCGGTCAAAATGTTGAGCCAAAGCAGATTGTTGGCGCATTTCAAAAGCAATTCTACTATCAGTGGATTGATTCGATTTTGTCTGGAACTCCTGTTTTGTCTGCTTTCAATCGGATTTCTCAAGATCAAGCAATCAGTACATTTTCCGAGAAGGATACCGAGCAGTTTGAAATCAACAAAGCAAAAATTCGCGCAGACCTTTCTTCTAAGCGCCCATCGCTTGATATGATCGCTTCAGGGAGCGCATTGGCAATTCTGCTCCGTGAAGGAGAGAAAAAGCGGAAACAGAAAAGCATCCGATCCTTGCTTGCGGAAACCGGTGAACTTGTCCAGCGAATCAAACCGTGCTTTCTGATGTCGCCGTTGAGCGTCAGTACCTTCCTTGCGCCAGACTCGGTTCACTTTGATGTTGTTGTATTCGATGAGGCGTCGCAGATTTTCCCACAGGATGCTATTGGCGCAATCTATCGAGCCAAGCAACTGATTGTCGTGGGCGACTCTAAGCAAATGCCGCCCAGCAACTTCTTCAATGCTTCCATCGAAGCAGAGGGCAGCGATGAAGAAACTGGAGATGTAACGGACTTTGAATCTATTCTGGATTTGTGTTCAACATCTATGCAGCAGCTCCGGCTACGCTGGCATTACCGCAGCCGCTATGAACAGCTTATCACGTTCTCCAACAAGAATTTCTATGACAGTGATCTTGTGACCTTCCCGTCCTCTAAGGCTGATGCGCCGTGGATCGGTGTGGATTATTACCACGTGGACGGCATTTTTGATCGCAAAGCTCACACCAATCGGAAGGAAGCAGAGTTTATCGTTGATCTGATTTATCAGAACATTGAAAAATACCCGAACCGGAGTCTTGGTGTTGTTGCATTCAGTCTTGCCCAGCAGGATTTGATCGACAAATTGCTTTCCAAACGGCGGCAGAATACACCGGAAAAAGAGTTCTTCTTCAAGAATGACGGCAACGAACCGTTCTTTATCAAGAACCTCGAAACCGTACAAGGCGACGAAAGAGATACTATTATTTTCAGCATTGCCTATGGCGTAGACGCACAGGGGCGTTTGCTTCACAACTTCGGTCCGTTGAACCGTGTTGGAGGAGAGCGAAGATTGAACGTTGCCGTCACTCGTGCAAAATGCAATGTCCAGTTGGTTTCCTCTATGCACTATACGGATATTGATTTGAAACGGACATCCGCAGAAGGTGCGAAACTGCTTCGGGAATATCTCGATTATGCAGAGAACGGAGATGTTGCACTGGAACGTGCTATCAGCGTCAGTCCATTCGAGCAATTTGACTCTGATTTTGAGCTGGAGGTATGCGACTTCTTGCGCTCCAAGGGGTTCTCTGTGGACACGCAAGTCGGATGCTCTGGTTTTCGGATTGACCTCGGCTTAAAGATGCCCAACAGCTCCGACTACGTTCTTGCGATCGAATGTGATGGTGCAACCTACCACTCTTCCAAAAACGCACGTGACCGTGACCGCTTGCGGCAAGAAATTCTGGAGCGCATGGGCTGGAAATTCTACCGCATCTGGTCTACTGACTGGTTTAGGAACAAATCAGTTGAGCAACTCCGTCTTTTGGAGGCTGCCGCTGATGCAGTTAAGAACCCGACAAAAGCGGAAAGAAAACCAGCGGATAGTCAACCAACAGAAACATTTGAAGAAATCGTTACTGAAAAGCACTTCGAATTTCCTCCATATAAAGCAGCAGATTTCTATGAGATATGTCGACAACACCGTTACAGTGACTTTAAAGCAATTGTTAAAGACATTTTGGAAGTAGAAGCCCCGCTCTCGGAAGAGTTGTTTTTGAAACGTATCGTTTGGTATTTCGATCGTGAGAAAGTTACAAGTGTTGTGCAACGTGCCTATGAACAGCAAATGTACGGATATCAGCGTTACGGTATTATCCGCAGAAATGGCTTCTTGTATCTGGATAATGGAAAAGAGGTACAGTTCCGGGGACCGGGCGATATTGAACGCGATATCAAGCAGATAGCACCCGAAGAACTGGCAGCAGGAATGCTCGAAATTCTCAAACAAAATGTGACTGCTGATAAAGCTGGCCTGTATCGCTCGCTTGCAGCGCAATGTGGAGTTGCCCGCGTTGGTAAAGCTGTCAATGAAGCGATGGATACTGCGTTGCGTATTCTGGAAGGCCGTATTATCGTAGATGGCGAGCAGATTTCTCTCAAATAATCCCTTGGTAACAAGGGCGCACTTCTATACAGGGTAGACCCTGTATCGTGCGTCCTGCGGAGCAAACAGTCCGGACGATTGAAGTCCGGGCTGTTTTGCGTCACTTCGTTCCGAACAAGGGAGTGCCTCCCTTGCGCCGCGTTGCGGCTATCCCCTGTGTGCTTACTATTGAGGGGCGGCTTGGTAAACCGTCCCTCGATAGTAAGTTTGAAATAATATCTGGGAGGTTTGTTGTATGGCAAGAAAAAGACGAATCAAGTCTGTCAAAACCGAACTTGTCAAAAAAGCGAGAGAAGCAATGCTTGCGGCTGTTCAGCTGTACAATAACCCGCAGGTCACCTTCAAGGCTGAATCATTTATTACCTTGGCGATCATTGGATGGACATATATGCTTCATGCCTATTACAGGAGCATTCATGTAGACTATCGTTATTACCGTGTTGTAGGCAAGAAAAAAGTCTATGACAAAACCAAGTATGGGGCATATAAGCATTGGGAGTTAGAGCGCTGCTTGAACGATGCAGCGTGTCCGTTGGATTTTGAAACAGCCACTAACTTGCGCTTTCTTATCGGTGTTCGTCATGAGATTGAACACCAGATGACAGATAAAATAGACGAATTTCTAAGTGCCAAATTACAGGCTTGTGCGATAAATTTTGATTATTATATTTGCAAGCTGTTCGGAGAAAAGTATAACTTGAGCAAGGAACTGTCACTCGCAATTCAGTTTTCTCCCCTTTCGCCCGAACAGCGGGATAATCTACAAGATAATGTTCATATCACAACAAATATCAGAAATTTTGTTGTAGATTTTGAGAATGTGCTTTCTGACGAAGCCTTGCGTAGTTCGCGGTATGCATACCGTATCCTCTTTGTCCCCATAAATGCGAAACGCCAAGGGCAAGCCGATCAAGTTGTTGAGTTTGTAAAAAGTGATTCGCCACTTGCAGAGGGGTTAGAAAAAGCCTATGCTGTCATCAAGGAAACCGAAAAAAGAAAGTACCTTCCCAGCGAAATCGTGAAGTTGATGAAAAGCAAAGGGTACGATAGGTTTTCCATTCACAAACATACCGAACTGTGGAAATCCCGTGATGCCAGAAATTCAAAATACAGTTACGGAGTGACCATTGCAAATACATGGTATTGGTATGAAACATGGGTACATGAAGTCGAGAAGCATTGTGAAGCGCATAAGGATGAACTGAAAAGCTGAACAACAAAATAATTGATAATTAGACCGTTTACCGTTTTCGGTAGGCGGTCATTTTATACCCATTCATCAAAAAACAAGGAGGTCATGTACGATGTCCAAACAGAAAACCATCCCGGAACTGAAAGCCGAGATCGCTGACAATGAACGCCAGCTTGCCCAGCTCCGGCACAAACAGCAGCAACTTGAAAACCGTGCCGCCTACTACGAAAAAGGCGACCGCCGGAAACGGGCGCACAGGCTGATCACTCGTGGAGCCGCTGTGGAGAGTGTAGCCCCGCTGGCAAAGGTTTTGACCGAAACAGAGTTCTATGCCTTTGCAGAAAAAGCCCTTGCCATCCCGGAGGTCAAGGGCCTGCTTATAGAAGCCGTAAACGAACACAATAAGAATGAGTTTGGGGGTGATTGACTATTGCTCTGTATCATTTTCATGTGACCCAGATCAAACGCAGCGCCGGACAGTCCGCCGTGGCTGCTGCCGCCTATCGCTCCGGCGAAAAGCTGCACAGCGAGTATTACGGCGAGGACAGCGACTACACCCGCAAGAGCGGCGTGATCTGTTCGGAAATCCTACTGCCGCCCCATGCTCCACCGGAGTACGCAGACCGGGAAACCCTCTGGAACGCCGTGGAGAAAGTTGAGCGAGGAAAGAAAGCCCAGCTTGCATATAGCTTCGATATTGCCTTGCAGAATGAGTTTTCCATGGAGGAAAACATCGACCTTGCAAGGCAATTTTTATTGGACAACTTTGTGAGCCGGGGCATGGTGGTGGACTTCGCCGTTCATCAATCTGACAAGGAGGACGGTGGCATTTCCAATCCTCATTTTCATGTCATGTGTCCTATCCGGCCTATTCTGCCAAACGGAAAATGGGGCAACAAACAGCGGCGGGAATATGTGCTGGACGAGCACGGTGAACGCATCCGGGACGAAGCCGGAAACTATGTGTTCAACGCCGTTCCTACCACTGACTGGGGCAGCCCGGAAACGCTGGAAGCGTGGCGACAGGCATGGGCCGACCTGTGCAATGCCAAGTTTGCCGAGAAAGGTTTGAATTGCCGCATCGACCACCGCAGCTTCGATCGGCAGGATGTGGAACAGATACCCACCCAGCATGAGGGGCCGACTGTCCGGGCGATGGAGGCCAAGGGCATCCGCACCAACAAGGGCGATCTCAACCGCTGGATCAGGAAAACCAACGCCATGCTCCGGGAGGCAAAACAGAAAATTGCTGCCCTGATCGACTGGCTCAAAGAAGTGAAAGCTGAGCTGTCCAAGCCCCAGCCGCCTACGCTGGTGGAGCTGCTGTCCACTTACTATGACAACCGCAACAAGGGTGCATACAGTAGCAAGGCCAGGATCGCCAATCTGAAAAAGCTGTCTGAGGCGGTCAGCTATCTGGAAGCCAGGCACCTCTACACCGCTGACGATCTGGACTCAGCTCTGCATACCATGCAGGGCAAAATCGACACGCTGAAAAAGTCCGCATTCGGGAAACAGGCCCGCATCAAGGAACTGGACGAGCTGCTTCGCATGGCGGATTACTACAAAGCTGGAAAGCCCGTTGCCGACAAGCTGAACACCATCCGCTTTGAAAAATCCCGCCAGAAGTATAAGTCCGAGCATGACGAGGAGCTGCGGCTGTACTACATGGCCGATCGCAAGCTGAAAGGGAAAATCGAAAATGGCAAGCTGCCAGCCGCCGCATGGCGTGCGGAAAAGGCCCGTCTGGAAACGGAGTACAGGGATTTGCAGCAGGAGCTTACGCCCCTGTATGCCGACACGAAAAAGCTCTGGGCCATCCATTACAGCATCTATGAGGTACAGTATGAGCAGGATCGCCAGAACGCCGCTGCACGGCAGAAAAAGCAGGAAATCGAACACTAATTCTTACACAAAATCAGGAGGTACTTATGGAACAGAAATCGCAATTTGAACACCAACTCGACCCGGAGGGATATTATTTCTCCAATTCGGAAACGCTGCCACCCCAAAAAGCTGAGCGCAGATTCTTTTGGGGTAAGGACGGCCACATCCATGTGAAGAATCTCTCCGCTTTCTGGATTCCGGAACTGACCGTCACCGAGGTCATCCACGGCACGACCTACGTTGTGACAGGCAGCTATGATGGGACGGAGAACTTCGTCCGCAAG
>ULWP01030737.1_pt1 | contig 11252 bp, 9 predicted proteins | sample 1960461 | NCBI WGS metagenome assembly ULWP01 (sample SAMEA4835815, study PRJEB28245) | human gut metagenome | biome: gut microbiome; material: fecal sample | place: Denmark | collected 2008
TACGGCCCTTCTGTTGTTAAAGAAAGAAGACTGACATTGAGCACAAAGCGCATGAAACGAAAAAATAAACTGAATCATGGAAAGCAGGAAACCGGGGAAAAAGGCGTCTTGAAAACCCTTCTCTTTTTCTTCCTGGCAGCCTTTCTTTTCCTTCTCTGGGGCTCCTGGCTCCTTCCGGTGACAGATCCGGTGGAGTCCAACTATGCCTTGACGGCCAAGGAAATGGTGCTTTCCGGCAACTGGATGTCACCCCAGATTTACGGTACTTTTTGGTACGACAAGCCCATCATGGTCTACTGGCTTCTTTCCATTTCCTATACCATCCTGGGATTTACCAGTCTGGCCTCCCGCATGCCTGCCATCCTTTCAGGCGCCCTGTCGGTGACCCTTCTCATCTGGTACATGCAGCGGATTCGGAAGGATAATGTGACTGCCGTATGGTCCGGTGCCATGCTGGCCCTGTCTCTGGAATTCTGGGTCATTTCCCATGCCGTCATTACTGACAGCATCCTCCTGCTCTTCACCATTCCCACCATGCTTTCCGGCTATATCGGTGTGATGGAAGGGAATAAAAAGCATCTTGCTCTGGCCTATGCCGCTGCCGGCTTTGCCTGCCTGACCAAGGGCCCCGTGGGGCTGGTGCTTCCCGGCGCCCTGCTCCTTCTGTGGTGTCTTACCATGAAATCGGGAAAAATGGCAGCCCGCCTTTTCCCCTGGCAGGGCATTCTTGCCTTTTTTGCCGTCACCCTTCCCTGGTACGGCGGCATGTACCTCATTCACGGCAATGATTTCGTAGAACAGTTCCTGGGCCTTCACAATATCCTGAGAGCCACTTCTTCCGAGCACCCCGAAGACAACCACTGGTACTACTACCTGGTTCTTCTTCCTGCCGCTCTTCTCCCCTGGACCTTCACCTCTTTTTACGAAATGGTCCGGGGATGGAAGGAAAAGACCCCCTTCTACCGTTTCCTCATGGTATGGTGCTGGGGCACCCTGCTGTTCTACACCCTTATGGCCACCAAGTACGTCACCTACACCTACATTGCCGTGGTGCCGGCCATCATTTTCGCTGCCCTGGCAGCGCCTGCCATCCGGCAGGGAGAGAAAAAGCCCTACCTCTGGACAGCCCTGGGCTTTGCCCTTTTCCTCGCTGCCGCCATCGGCGGTTCCATCTACATCAAGGAAGGAAGCTGGTGGGTTCTTTATGCGGTGATTTTCTATGCCTTCTGGTCCCTGGTTCTTCGCTATAAAAAAAGCAGCGGCCGGCGGCTCACTGTAATCACCGCCGTAACGGCCTCGGTGTTCCTCTGCCTCATGATGGAAGGCCTGCCCCACTATCTCCCCCGCCGCTCCGCCATCGACCTGGCACCGGAAATGAAAGCTGCGCCGGGAGAGCACTACTTCTTCCGTTCCTACCCTGCCGGATACACCTTCTATTCCGGTGAAACCGCCATCAGGGTGGTGCCGCCTGTTTCCGGTGAAATCGAAGAAAGAAATCCCCTGTGGAATGAAAAGTATGTGATGCCCTCCCTGTCCGACAAAGAATTCATGGACAGCCACCGCCACCCGGACAAGCCGGTATTCCTTTTCGTTTCTAAAAGCGATGCCAATCACTTCGACCACTGGTTCTTCAAATACCGTTTCAAACCTGTGAAGCCTCTCCTGACCGGCACCATCTACATTTTGACCAGCGAAGAAAATATTCCTGAATCCTTCAAAGAAGCCAAAAAGCAGATCAAAGAGGACATCAAGGAATCTCATGAAACTGATGATTCCGCGGAAAGTGATGAGTAAAAGGAGCCCTGCCATGGATATATCCTGTTTTCTGAACCATCTGGCCCAATACAGCGGTGAAAATACCTTCAACCCCTGGGCCGACCACGATGAAAACTATGAAATAGAAAAGGCCCTCGCCATCCGGAGAGCCAACCTGAAAGACTACCTCACCCTTCGCATCGGCGGCGCCAGAATTCTTCTCGTGGCCGAAGCCTGCGGCTATCAGGGCGGCCATTTTTCCGGCATCGCCATGACCTGCGAAAGAATGCTCCTGGACTTTCACCCTGCCGTTACGAGCGCCATGGTCCTGGGCCATAAGGGAAACCGCACCAGCCGGAAGGACAGTCCCTTTTTAAAACCTATCCAGCAGGAAAAAGGGTTCAATGAACCCACCGATTCGGTGGTGTGGAAAGCCTGCCTGGAAGCAGGCCTCTCTCCCCGGGATTTCCTTCTTTGGAATATCTTCCCTTTCCATCCCTATAAAAAAGGAAATCTTCTCACCAACCGCACCCCTTCGGAAGAAGAACTGGCCGCAGGCCTTGCCTATACCAGGGAGCTCCTCTCCCTCACCGGTCCCCTTCCCCTCTTCGCTATCGGGAAAAAGAGCGAAAACACCCTCACCGCAGCCGGCTTTACCGTCACCGGTCTCCGGCATCCTGCCAACGGAGGCGCCAATATTTTCCGATCCCAGCTGAAAGAAGCACTGGCATAAAAAACCGCACCATGGACATTTTCCATGGTGCGGTTTTTTACGTGCAGCGGGGAAGGTTGGCAGGGCTTCGCCCCGGAGGTTCTTAAGGTCTTCAGGTTTGACAGCGCCTTTTGCGCTGAAAGCTTTGGATTGCCGCAAAGGGCTTTCACCCCTCCCTCTCCCCGCCTGTCACACATGGCCGTGAAGCACGTAGCGCTTGGTGAAATAGTTCCATATCATCACAATGGCTGAGGCAATGACTTTGGCAAACATGTACCATATGCCCATGATGTCGATAAAGAACCACATAACCAGCTGATTAATGCCAAGGCCCATGAGGGATGTCAGCACGAAAAGGGCCATCTGCAGGCCTGTCTGCTTTTCCGCATGAAAAACGACATAGACACAGAGGATATAGTTCACCACCAGAGACACGGTAAAGGCGATGGGCGCCGATACCAGTGGATTCAGGCCTCCATATTCAGTCAGGGTGTAGAGGAGAAAATATTCCAGCAGGAAGCAGCCGCCTCCTACCACGAGAAAACGAAAAACTTCCCAGAATCGTTCTGTGGAAGGAAAGAATCGACGAATCAGAGAATCAAACATGGTCTTGCCTTTCTTGAATTAAGGGAAAGTAGGAAATCAGTACCGTTCCATGGCCAAAGGAATCTATTTTTTCAGCATCATACGGATCATATTCATCTGGATTTCAAAGTTTTTCCTGCTGTTTTTGACCTCCGTATCCAGCATGAGGCCAATGCCCAGGAAAACCACCGCCGCCATCATGAAGAAGCCCGAGGTCACCAGGGTAGGCAGCTTGGGCACCAGTCCCGTCATCACGTATTCATGAAGCACCGGCAGGAAGAGGGCGAGAGAAATGAAGGCCAGAAGGACAGCGGCAAAAGTGAAAAAGCGAAGGGGCCGATAGTCCTTGTACAGCATGAAAATGGTTTTCAGTACTTTGGCGCCGTCCCGGAAGGTATGAAGCTTGCTTACGCTGCCGGCCGGACGGTCCCGGTAGGATACAGGCACATTGGCCAGGAGAAGATTCTTGTCCAGGGCATGGATGGTCATTTCCGTTTCGATTTCAAATCCTTTGGAAAGAATGGGGAAGGTCTTTACAAACATGGGGGAAAAGGCGCGGTATCCCGTCATGACGTCTTTGATTTCATAACTGCTTTCTCCCCAGAATATATTGATGAAACGGCGCACCAGCATGTTGCCGGAATTATGGAAGGGTCTTTTGTTTTCCTCAAAATAGGTGGAGGAAAGACGGTCACCGATGACCATATCCGCCTTTCCCTCCAGAACGAGATTCACCATGTCCCTGGCATTTTCCGCCGGATAGGTATCATCTCCATCCACCATGACATAGCAGTCCGCATCCACATCCCGGAACATGGAGCGGATCACATTCCCCTTCCCCTGCCGGTACTCATGGCGTACCACGGCGCCTGCCCGGGCCGCCAGGTCTGCGGTGCGGTCAGTGGAATTATTATCATATACATAAATCACCGCTTCCGGAAGCACCCTTTTGAAATCGGACACCACCTTTTCGATGGTAAGGGCTTCATTCCAGCAGGGAATCAATACGGCAATCCTGTCCATCATTTCATCTCCATTCGCTCAGATACCTTACTATTTTACTCCATTTGCAGAGAGAATCCTATAGCCGAAAGAAGAGCGAAACCGCTGCAGACAGAAAAAGGGACCGTGAAGAAATGATTGGAGCTTTATCAGGTAGTAAGTCATTGAAAGGAACAGAATCAAAATTCCTGAATCCCATACCATGAATGACACAGATATCACTCCGTCCCACTGTCATTTCGGCGGTCGAAGCAAAGTATCGAAATCTCACTTCTCAATGGTACAGAGAGCAGGGTGGCAGGAGATCTCTCGGCTCAGAGTCTCCATAGAGACAAAGTCTTTACCATCATACCGGCACATACCTCCGCTCGAGATGACACAGGGACTGGAAGCCTTATTATCAGAAAAAAGTCATAGAAAAAAGGCTGTGAAGAAATGATTTACATTTTTTCACAACCCTTTTGATTTATTTCAAAAGGATACCTTCCGCCGCCTGTCCCAGCGATTCTTCCACAGAAGGATGGGGACGGATGATTTTGAGGAAATCTTCTATGGTCAGTCCGCAGGCTATGGCCAGGGACACTTCGGAAATCAGATTATCGGCGCCGCTGCAGAGGAGCTGGGCTCCCAGCATATGGTTTTCCTGGTCCGTAAAGATTTTCATGTATCCCCCTTCATCGGCGATGAGACTTTTGGCATTGCTGCCCATGACCACCCGGCTTGTCTTGAAGGAAAGGCCTTCTTTTTTGGCCTGATCTTCGGAAATTCCAACCGCTGCGATTTCCGGAATGGTGTAGACGCACTGGGGCACCAGGGCCATGTCAATGGCCCGTTCTTTTCCGGCTATGGCCGCGGCCGCCGCTTTTCCTTCCGCTTCCGCCGCATGGGCCAGCTGGATGCCGCCGTAGACGATGTCGCCGATGGCATAGATACCGGGCACCGACGTTTCAAAATGTTCATTCACCTTGAAGAAGCCCCGTTCCATAATTGCCTCCATAGGAAGAAGCCCTTTGGTTTCCGGATGGCGGCCGGTGGCAATGATGTCTCCATCCTTCTTCTCCAGGGCAAGCAGACTGTTATCATCCAAACACCGCCACACCTTGTACTTCCTGTATTTCAATATCTCTTCTATGACCTTATCCATCCACCAGTGCCATGGCTGCCTCCTCTGCTGAGCAAAAGGGAAATGCATCTATCTTTATAGTATCCGATACCCTTCCACCCTGCAAAAGGAAACTGAAACCGTGGATCTATAAATGGATTTCGCAGGCATCGGACCTGCTCAATCACATGCCATTCCCCCTCACCAGAGAAGAAGGACTCTTCTGCCGGTTTAAAGTACATTTTTGAATAACCGCTATGGAAGAAATCATGTACTTTCAAACCGCCCTAGTTCTTCTCTCCTTTTTTCATCATACACTGCGGAGGGGCAGGAAGCCATTCCGGATTTTAACAGGTTGGAAAGGTGATCCTTTTCTTCTAAATTCTTTCCTTTGTGTTAAAATAAATAATAATGGAGTGCACATAGAAATCCATAAAGGAGAGAGAAAACATACAAATGATGGAATTAAAAAAATGGCTGCAGAGCCAGGAGGAAAATAAAAGAGCCTTTTATATTTTTACGATTCTGTCCCTGGTTCTCTGCTTTTTCCTCATTGTCAATGCCTGCTACGTTATTTACGGTACCCGTTACAATGAATATAAAGTTACCCAAAACGCAACCATAGACTTGGTCAAACCGGACGGTACCATTCAAAAAAATATAAATCCCCGCTTCTCCTACCCCGGCGGAAGCCGGATCCGTATCCATGTACCGGTGTCCCTCCATTCCGATAAAAAGCAGTATACCCTGGCCTTTACCGCAGCCCGCGTATACTACCAGGTATCATGGAACGGCCAGATTCTTTCTTACTACGATGAATCCCGTATATCCCGAAACCATAACTTCGGCGCCGTCATCTGTATGGCAGAACTGCCTGCCAGCACCTATGGTTCCACCATTACCATAGAAGAAGAGCTCCTGTCCTCTACTTCCATTCCCTATATCGGAGATATCTTTGTTATTCCCACCAGAAAGAGCTATACCTACTACCTGCAGAGAGAAGGATTCTTCTTTATCCTGTACCACGCCCTTCTGACCCTGTCCCTGTCCGCTTTCCTTGTGCTTCTTTTCCTGAAAAAAGTTTACTCGTAAAAAAAGGGCTGGCCATATCCCTTTTCCTCACATCCTTCATCCTGTGGTGTCTTTGTTACCATCATATGACCGCCTTCTGGATAGACAGTCCTTACATCAATTCTCTTCTGGAATACGGCTCTCTATACTTCCTGCCGGCGCCCTTTCTCTACTTCCTTTTTCTTTCAGAAAAAGAGGGAAAACGAAGAACCCTTTACCATCATCTGTCCCTGTGGTTTGTCCTCCTCTTTGCCGCTGCCTTCCTTCTGCAGGCAGGGGGGCTTTATACCCTGGATGACATGCTGCCTCTGCTTCATATATCCATTATACTTTCAGGCATACTTGTATGCTGGTACCAGCTCCACCCGCTGGGCAAAGAAAAAACCTGGCAAGTCGTGATGCGCTGGGGCATCCTTCTTTCATCCGGTGCCGCCGCCCTGGACACAGCCCAGTACTACATTACCTCCGGCCACAGTATTATCCATATCTATGTGATGCAGGCCCTGTCCACCTGGGCTCTCCTGGTATTCGTCTTTTCTGTCATCCTCTCTTACGTATTCCAGATCCTGGCACAGGCGGAAGAAGCCCAGGAAAAGAAAGCCGCTCTCCATCTGGCTTATCATGATGCCCTCACAGGCCTTTATAACCATGCCGGCATATTCCACATTGCCAAAAGCCTGGACAGCCGGAAATCCTACGCCCTCCTTTTCATGGACCTGAACGGACTGAAAGAAGTGAATGATCGCTACGGCCATGAAGCCGGTGATTTCTTCCTTTGCCACATGGCAAAAATCCTCTCTTCCGTCACCCCTTCCTCCGCCTTCTGCGGAAGACTTGGAGGCGATGAATTTATCATTCTTCTTCCGCCCCATGAAACAGGCTCTCTTTTCCCTCTCATAAAGACCATTCGGAAAAAAATGCAGGAGCTGAAGGGCCTGCCTCATATGCCCAAAGATCCTTCCGCTTCCTTCGGCTGGAGCATTCATGAACCTTCCCAGCCTCTCACCTTTGATGATCATCTCAATGAAGCAGACGACCGCATGTATGAAGAAAAAGAAAAATACAAACTCACCCACCCGGCCGAAGCAGGAAGGAATTTCAGAAGAGAAAAATAGGAGCTGAAAGACGGCTGTCTATATGGGCCATCTTCTCCCCTGTCTTTCATCGCACTGCAGGCAAAAATCCTGCCGCTCTCAAAGAAGCGGCAGGATTTTTCATGACCTTTTGATTTCTGCATCAGGATGATGTCTGCAAAAGAGACAGCTGCTGTTTCAGCCTTTTATTTTCCTGTTCCAGTTTGGCCTGTTTCTGTTCCTCTTCATATCTTTCATGATATCGGAGGCAGCTGGAAGCGGGCCCCCTGTAAAAGGCTGCACAAAAAACGGCGCCATGGGCGCCGCCAGAAAATCAATGAAAGAGCACCATAATCCCGCCGCCTATGGTGGGCAGAGCCACGATAGAAGCCTTCAGCAGGGGGATGGGTGCCAGGTGGGTCATTTTCGCACCCATCCAGGCGCCCACGGTGAGGCCGGCCAGGGTCTGGAGGAATATCCACAGGTCCAGATGGCCGCTCATCAGGTATCCCAGACCGCCGGAGGCGGAAATGGGGAGAATAATCATCATGCAGGTGCCGATGGACTGGAGAAGGGGCACGCCGAAGATAACCATGAGGGCTATCTGGATGTAAGCCGCTGCGCCGATGCCAAAGGCGCCTGACAGAAATCCAGAAACTATACCGGTGGGAATCCCGTAGATATAAAGTTTCCTTCCGGCAAGAAGGGTCCTTCGCCCGTGAAGATGGCGGTTCAGCCAGTCTGCGTGGTACAGTTTCACATACAGAATGAGAGCGCTGGAAAGAATCATGAGACCGGTCATGAAACTTAAATCATCAGAGGGCATATGGTCCGACACGGCAGCTCCCAGAAGGGCGCCTGCCACCCCGCCGCCGCCGATAATGGCGCCTACCTTCACCACCACTTCATGTTCCCTGAAATGGCTGTAGGCGCCGGAAAGCATGGTGAAAGTCATGGACGCGAGGGCCACTGCCAGTGCTGTGTGGATGGGCACGCCAAATCCTACGGTGAGAAGAGTAATGGTGACGCCGGCGCCGCCGGCTCCCACAAAGCCGATGACAGCGCCTAATAAAATCATAGATACGAAAAGCATAAAAATCTCCTTATAGATGATTCGCTTTCGCTCAGGGAGCGACAGGCCTTCAGTCTGAAGGGAAAGGAAAAAGGTTCTCAAGATGGACGGCCCCTGCGGGCCCAAGGGTATGGTATCGCCCCAACCGGCGATGCACATGAAGTCAGCGTTACGGGCTTACCCTAAATAAAAGGCGCCCCGGCAGCCCCCCAATCCTCAGGCCCTTGTTTTTTTGCAAAAGGAGCTCAGCACTGTGGAGCCTAAAATGAGAATGGCTCCGGCTATACCGCTAAAGCCCAGAGGCTCTGCCAGCCAGCAGGCTGAGAGAATGATGGCTACGATGGGATCGATATAGCTGAAAAGGGCCGCAGTCTGGGCATGGAGATGGTGCATGCTTCCGAAATAAAGGGTGTAGGTAATGCCTGTATGAACGATGCCTACAGTGAGAAGGAGAACCACCGTGAGCGGTGCAAAGGTCATGGATGAAAAGTCCTCTGTTCCCAGGGTATAGGGCAGAAGCACCAGGGATGCCAGTCCCAGCTGGGTAATAGTCATGTCATAGGCACTGATGTCCTTCAGAAACTGGTTCAAAAGCATCACTGACGCATAGAAGGCGGCGGCACCCAGACCAAAACCGATGCCCTTAAAGGTAACCCCTTCTCCCGGCTCCGTCAGGACGCCGGAAATGAGGACCATGCCTGCAAAGGCAGAAAGGGCGCAGAGAAATTTCACGACCGTCAGCTTTTCTTTCACCACAAAGGGAGACGCCAGAATGACAAAAACCGGCGCCATATAGTAGGACAGGGTGGCCGTGGATACCGTGGTATAGCGGTAGGCTTCAAAGAGAAGAATCCAGTTCACCCCGATGGCGGCACCGGAAAGAAATAGAATTTTAAAATTTTTCTTCACTGCTTCTCTGGATATGGAAGAATGGCGCAGACACACCACCACCAGAAGAAACAGGGTGGCCAGAATCCCCCGGGCCTCTGCAATCACTGTGGAGGGCAGAGGGATATAACGGATGAAAATCCCCAGCGTCCCGAAAATCATCATAGCAAAAATAAACTGGCCCTTGGCCCTCATGGTTTCTTCTTTCATACATCCTCCCCTGAAAAGTTTCCTTTTCGCTTCCCTGCTTCTTTCCATGAAATAGTATTTTTATTATACACGTTTCCTCATGGTCCTGCGACCGGCCGCCTCCATATTTCCGAAGATTTCATGTCCCTCTTTCCGTGCGCCTGCTTTCTCTCGCCCGCTTATCCTGCCAGACCGCTGAAATAGACCAGAGGATAGAGGATGAAGAGAAAGACCAGGGTAGTGGTGACGAAGGACGATTCCGCCATATCCACATTCAATCCATACAGCTGGGACGCTGCCACGGCAAAAATGGCAGTCGGCGCGCCGGCAGACAGAATGACGCAGGTAATCATGGCCGGGTCAGATACAAAAAGAACGGTCAGGCCATAAAGAACGGCCGGCAGAAAAATGAATTTCACCGGAAAGATAGGCCACAGGCGGAAAGCCCAGGTGCCTACGCTGGATAGATGAAGGTCATAGCCTACAGGCATCATGCCCATCCAGGCACTGACATGAATCAGCAGGGTAAACAGGGTGCCCACGGCTTCCGGCCGCTCCACCTGACATCCGGAGAGCAGGAGCCCCGCTGCCACGCCCAGGGCAGGCAGCTGGTTCGGTGTGAGCAGGAGCTTGATAAACTGCGTCCTTTCCCCTCTTTTCCCCTGGGCACTTCCCATTTCATAGTACCTTTGGGCCATGGGAAAGCAGAAGAGCACAATCACCAGAATCTGGGGCACTGCAATGAGCTGTACATAGGCAAAGCCCACTTCTCCATACAGTACATAAGCACAGAGGCCCGCCAGGGTGCCTATGTTGCCCAGCATCATGGAAATCAGGTAGCTTCCCTGGTCCAGGGGATTTGTGAAACGGTTCTTCTGGAAAAGATAAAAAATCAGCACCGGCAGAAAGCAGATAGGCAGAATGGAAACAGGGAGCCACAGCAGCTCCCTGGTCACATGGACCGACCAGAATGATACGAGGGACAGAAATGACGCCACACCCACCACATTGGCCTTTATAATCAGTCGGAGTATGTCTCTGGAAAGGCCCCAGCGCCTGAGCGCCATGCCCAGAGCCAGGGGCAGCAGAATATCTGCAAATACCACAAAAAAGCGGCTGTCCATCCTATCCCTCCTTTCAGAAAAATGCCGATGCCATGGCCTGCTGCATTGATTCCTGCATCAGCTTTCTTTATATTCTTCCTATTATACCATGGAGATGAAAAGCCTCTTTCCTCAAGGCTCCCGGAAGCCCGGTGCCTTGAGGAAAGAGGCATGAAAAGAGGAGATGTGAAAGAATGTAAATCATGTCTTCACATCCCCTTGGGCAAAATTTCTATGTCCCCTCTTTCCTATGGATTTCCCATACATCCGCAAAGGCTATTTTCCTTCCTTCTAAACAGAGCTTTCTTTCGATGCGGTCCACCATCTCCACCGTGCCTTCTATCCTGCGGTAGCAATCCCGGTCATAAAACACCACTTCCACCCTGTCTTTTTTCTTCAGAAGTCCTGTCATTTGATCCAGTACCGCCGCCCGATCTTCTGATACCAGTCTTTTCTCTTCTTTTTCCCTTCCTCTTTCCGCCAGAAGGGTGCCATAGCCGGAAAGCCCATCGAAAGGAAGAAACTGGCAGGCCCTTTTGATATCACTCATGATGACCTCCTATGAGACCGTTCCTGCTCCGCAGGGTGGCTTTCGGGAAATAGTCGATACCGCGAAGCAGCGCATTTTTTCCAAATTTACTTTTAATATCCATCATAGCCAGCTCCACTTTTTTCTGCCTTTCTTCTTCCCAAGGCGATC
>ULWP01022010.1_pt1 | contig 11224 bp, 9 predicted proteins | sample 1960461 | NCBI WGS metagenome assembly ULWP01 (sample SAMEA4835815, study PRJEB28245) | human gut metagenome | biome: gut microbiome; material: fecal sample | place: Denmark | collected 2008
TTCTGCAAACTCCTTCACTTCCTCAAAGCTCTTCACCGCTCCCTTGGAGCCGGGGATCATGGGAATATCTGCTTTTTCAGCCTGGATACGGGAATTCACCTTATCGCCGAACATCATCAGATGTTCTACCCGCGGCCCGATGAAAATAATGCCTTCCTCTTCGCACCGTTTGGCCAGCTTGGCATTTTCAGCCAGGAAGCCATAGCCCGGATGGATGGCATCCACATCATGTTCCTTGCAGATACGGATAATATCTTCAATATCCAGATAGGCGTCAATCGGTTTATCCCCTTCCCCGACCAAGTATGCTTCATCAGCCCGGTTGCGGTGCAGGGACAGAATATCTTCTTTGGAATAAATGGCTACTGTGCGGATTCCCAGTTCGCTGCAGGCACGGAATACGCGGATGGCGATTTCGCCTCTGTTGGCCACCAGGACCTTACGAATATGTCTCATACAATCCTCTCCTTTAAAATCGGTTCCCTTCAGGGAACCGTAAAGCTGTCAGCAGGAAGGCCCTTCAACCATAAACAGGGCTTTCCCTTTGGGTTATATGTAACATTGTACTAAGGGGCTTTTCTAAAATCAATAGCCCTCTATAAATTGGTATCGATTTACCTATCGATTCATGAAACAAATAAGTTTATAGATTTAAAATAAATATGAATTGATGGTTTTATCCATATTTTTATCTATGATTTCTATTTTTAATAGTATGCATGTAATTATTTTATGTCGTTAAATATTAAAAATATCCATTTTTATGTCTGTATATCTATTAGTTTGCAGGCACTGTATTTCCAATCAATGAATAACAGAAGGAATAGACAAGAAAAAGTCTCCCTTCCTCTTCCTCATGAATTCCTAGTTTCATAACAAAAGGGGCTGTGAAGAAATGGTAATCATTTCTTCACAGCCCCTTTTGCCATTTGAGAAAGCTTCATGCCCCACCAATTCCATGAAAGACCTGGAAATTCCAATTTCACCACGGAAGGGTCGTCTCCTTATCAGGGCAGGAAGCGGTTTCCCCTCTCAATATTCCGATGAATCGTATTTACGCATTCTTTGAACCGCTTCATCTCATTGTCCGGAAGATCATACTCCAGCACTTCCTCCACCCCATGGATACCGATGACTGCCGGCACACCGCAGAACACATCCTGTTCCCCATATTCCCCCCGAAGTTCTACAGAACAGGGAAGAATCCGTTTTTCATCATGGAAAATCGTCCTCACCAGCGTAGCTGCCGCCGATGCGATGCCGTACTCCGTACACTGCTTGCCCTGGTAAGTCACCCAGCCGCCTTTAATGGCCTTTTCCTGCACCTTGTCCTTATCAAAGAGGAAGCGGGGATCTTCCTCCATCTGCTCCAGCGTCTGGCCGTAAAAATTGACCTGGGACCAGGGAACCATCTGGGCGCTGCCATGTTCCCCCATCATAAAGGCAAAGAACCCCCGGGCATCCAGGCCTGTCTGGTCCGAAATGGCATGAATCAGACGGGAAGAATCAAGAAGGGTTCCCGTACCTACCACCCGTCCCCGGGGAAGTCCGGAAAGCTTGGCAATCAGGTGGGCGATCACGTCACAGGGATTGGTAATGGTAACGAAAATCCCGTCGAATCCGGCCTCCATCACCTTCGGCACATAGTCCGCCACCTGGCGCACACTGTTTTCCAACTCATCATCCCGGTTTCCCGTAGCACAGAGGCTCACATCTCCCACTGCATTCACAATCACATCGCAGTCCTTCAATCCTGCATAGTCAGTCACCCGATATACCACATGATTGGGCATGTACATGACCGCATCATTCAGGTCCTGACACTCACTGATGGCCTTCTGCTCCTTCACATCGCAAAGAAGGATTTCATCAGCAATCCCCATCATACCCAGGCAGAATGCCGCATGGGCACCTACATGCCCAAGGCCTGCCACACCTACTATTCTTTTCTTAGCCATATGAAAACCTCCTTTAAAGCCCTATCCAAAAGATAGATAGTATTGCTGAAAATATATCATAAGACTTATTTAAAAGTCAACAGGAAAATCAATCTTCCCCGTGAAAAAATTTACAAAATAAGCCGGCCTCTCCCTTCCCTATAAAAGCTATGGTATAATACATACAGATTGATGGCTCTGCCATATGTGTGTCCTGCAGCGTGCAGGAGAACGGAGGATACTATGAAGAAGTACATTTGCAAGATCTGCGGATGGATTTATGATGAAGCCCAAGGTGATCCGGATAACGGAATTGCGCCGGGCACCAAGTTCGAAGATCTTCCGGCTGATTACATCTGCCCCATGTGCGGCGCCGGAAAAGATGAATTTGAAGAATATGAAGGCTGATTGTTGAAATGAAAAGACCCCGCTCCTGCGAGGTCTTTTTTCTTTTCTACCGGTTTTTCGCTGTCCTTTCCTTTTCCTCTTCCTTCACCCGATCTGCATAGGCGAAAACCTTCTCTTTGATTTTAAGCTCCATGCTGCCCGGGCCGTAGGGTTTTCCGTAGTTCATGCCGGTCACATCGGCATAGGCCAAAGAAGCCTTTTTCCTTGTCAGCTCTTTTCCCTTCCGGTCATAATAAATCACGGGGCTGGCGATGAAGCAGTCCTTTTCGCCGAAATCGACCAGGAAAAGGGAATAGGCTGCCTCATCCCGGTCCACCTCGCCATGGCTGCTTTCTTCCACCGCTCTGGCGCCGGCTTTGGTAAATTCATTTTTCACCGTAGCCGTCACCCGCCGCTCGCCCTTACGGGTGGTATCCTTCATGGTGTCCTGGTCGAAATAGATACTGCCGCCGGAGCTTTTCGCCACGCCTACCCACTGCAGGTTCTCCAGGGCTCCCATGGCATTTTTATAACGGTTCTTCTTTCCGGAAGAACGCTTCACCACGGCCGGCTTTGTTTTTACCGTGGTGGAATGGGAAACGCCGCTGGAAAGGATACGTCCCAGAATAGAAGCGCCATCAAAGGCCTTTGCCTCCGCTCCCGGAGGAAGGGCCAGAAACGCCGCCAGAATCACTGCCATCCACTTTTTCTTCATCGGTCTCACCTCTGCATCATCTCTCCTCTTTGATTATACTCCATCTGCTGATGGAGCGCCTGCACCAAAGAAAATGTGCCCTTTAAGGAAGGGACCAGCTGTCATCAAAAAAGGGCTGTGAAAAAATGGTAATCATTTCTTCACAGTCCCTTCTTATTACAGCCCTATGATAATATACGGCCTGCCACCATGGGCCTCCTCACTTCGGTGTGAGATTTCTCCACTCCCCTTCGCTTCGGTCGAAATGACGGGGTGCGGGGCAGCGTTTTCGTCAATTGATTCCTCCCGGGAATGACTGTCTGCTGCCTGCCGCTATCGTCATCTTGAGCGGGGCTGCCTGCCGTTATAAGTGATAGATACTCATCTCTATTGAAACACTGAGTCGAGAGATCTCCTGCCACCATGGGGCCTCCTCACTTCGGCGTGAGATTTCTCCACTCCGCTTCGCTTCGGTCGAAATGACGGTGCGGGGCAGAGTACTTGTCAATTCGTGCCTTGTAAACTAACCCATTGTCTACCCGTCTAACCGGAGCTCCATCATTTCTTCACAGTCCCTTTTCTTTCAGGAATTCATGATTCTTACAAATCCGCCGCCGAATTTGGTGTGTTTCAGCCAGTTTCCCAGATTGAACACATGGGCTGTCCCCTCATCCCAGAGGGTGCAGTAAATGCCGTCGTCCCTTTCTTCCATTTTCACCAGGGGCATCCAGTGCCAATGGTAGGGAATAGGCTCGCCGCCGCTGTGGAGATTCAGGAAACCGATGGGGCAGTCCGCTTCCAGTCCTTCCCTGATGAAGGCTGCCACTTTGGGAAGCTTAGGTGCCAGGAGACGGATGGAGGGAATAGGCAGGGCTTCCACCTTTCCCTTGAGTCCCCTTTCCTGCATGTAGGCGGTCAGACCCTCCTTCAGCCAGCGGGTCTTATAGAGGCCGTGCATGCGGGGCGTCGCGTATTTCCAGATATCCAGCATAATGGCCAGGGCCTCTTTTCTGGTTTCCACTTTTCTGCCCTGCTGCCTCCGTTCAATATAAGCAGCCATCATACTGCCGGCCGTGGGGCCGCAGCCTGCCAGCTTCTGCCTTTTTTCCGGATACCATTCCTGGTTGTATCCCAGCACGTCTTTTCCATTTTCCTGAATAGTCACCCAGTCGGGATGACGGATTTCAACCATATTGTTTTCCTTTCTCAGGGAAGCGCCACGAAACAGCGCACTCTTTGATTCCTGCAGTCCATACAAGCCATAGGAAAGCAGCCCATGCATGTATCGGTGCTTCCTCAGGTAATGTTTACTTCTTTCAAAAGATTTCTAATCACATAGCCTGCCATCATCATGCCCGACACCGGCGGCACGAAGGAGGTGGAGCCCGGTGCATGGCCTTCGCCGATAGGCTTATGAGGCAGTTCCTTGGAGTATACCACGGTCAGATGCCGTACCCGGCGCTCCTTCAGCTCTTTGCGCATTTTCCTTGCCAGATGACACACAGAGGTCTTATTAATATCTGCAATCTGCAGCATTTCCGGACGGAGCCGGTTGCCGGTACCCATGGAGGAAATTTCCGGTATTTTCAGTTTGTAGCAGATTTCTGCAATGGACACTTTAGCCGGCACATCATCAATGGCATCGATAATGAAATCAGCATGGAGATTTTTGATGAAATCCTCATCTCCCGGCCGGTAAAACACAGCCATGGCTTTGGCATCGCAGGCAGGATTCACCCGGTGCGCTCTTTCCACCATGATATCCGCCTTGTTCCGGCCCAATGTGGTGCGGTCTGCCACCAGCTGGCGGTTCAGGTTAGAATCTTCCACCGCATCCTTATCAATAAAAATCAAATGGCCCACGCCGGCGCGAACCAGTGCTTCTGCCGCATAGGAACCGACGCCGCCGATGCCGAAAACGGCCACAGTCTTTGTAGAAAGAAAATCAACGCCCTTTTCACCGATAATGCGGGCGGTACGTACAAAAATAGGGTCCATCACATATCCTCCGGAATAATTTCAATCCAGTATCCGTCGGGGTCATTAATGAAATAAATGCCCATGGCCGGATTTTCAAAGCAGATGCATCCCATGGCCTTATGCTTTTCGTGAGCTGCCTTCATGTCATCCACATCAAAGGCCAGATGGAATTCGTTATCCCCCAGATTGTAGGGTTCCTTCCGGTCCCGAAGCCAGGTCAGTTCCAGCCGGTGCTTCGTTGTGCCATCCCCCAGGTAAGCCAGAATAAAGGAGCCGTCCGGAGCCTTGTACTCACCTGTTACCTTGAGTCCCAGGGCTTCTTCATAAAAAGCGATACTCTTCTTCAAATCGAGCACGTTGAAATTGTTGTGGTTAAACGAAAATTTCATATTTCTCTCCTTTTCAAATATAGAAACTTCAATACATTACAGTATATCACATGACAGGACTAGTTCAAAGAGTTCTGTGCCCGTCAGGTATGAAAGGTTCGGCAGGTTTAGAGCTGGCAGCAGCACAATAAAATTATGATGCTCCCAAAAATAAAAAGCCCTCCCGGAGGAGAGCTTTTGACCGGCATTTTATTTCACTTCGATGGAGAAGTAATTCTTTTTGCCTTTTCTGATAATAATGAATTTGCCATTGGTATTGGGATGGGCAGATACAGAGGCTTCGATATCACGAATCTGTTCCCCATTCACCCGGATGGCGCCGTTCTTCACATCTTCCCTTGCCTGGCGCTTGGATTTTTCCACGCCGCCCTGCACCAGAGCTTCCACGATATTAATCGGTGCTTCATGGACTTCGCCGCCCTTGGTGTTGCGGAAAGCTCCTTCGATTTCATCGCCCGAGAGCTCCTGGATGTTGCCGGAGAAGAGAGCCTGGGTCACCTTTTCTGCCTGGGCCAGTCCTTCTTCGCCGTGAACGAAGCGGGTCACTTCTTCAGCCAGCTTCCGCTGAGCACTTCTGTGTTCCGGATGTTCTGCCACTTCTTTTTCCAGTGCGTCGATTTCCTCATGGGAAAGGAAGGTGAAATACTTCAGATACTTCACCACATCCCGGTCATCCTGGTTGAACCAGAACTGATAGAATTCATAGGGGGACGTCTTTTTCGGATCCAGCCATACCGCGCCGCCGGCCGTTTTGCCGAACTTGGTGCCGTCTGCCTTCAGCATGAGGGGGATGGTGAGGCCGAAGGCATCATGCACATCTTCCGTCTTTCTGAGAAGTTCCACGCCGTTTGTAATGTTGCCCCACTGGTCGGCGCCGCCGATCTGGAGCTGTACATTGTACTTGTCATAGAGCATTTTAAAATCAATGGACTGGAGAATCTGGTAGGAGAATTCGGTGAAGGAAATCCCTGTTTCCAGACGGGAAGCCACCACTTCCTTGGCCAGCATGGTATTGATATTGAACAGCTTGCCATAATCACGAAGGAATTCCAGAAGGGAAATTTTGGAAAGCCAGTCATAGTTGTTCACCATGGTGAAGCCATCTTCGCCGAAAAGTTTCTTCATCTGGGCTGTGAGGCATTCCGCATTATGCTGGATGGTCTCCTGGGATTGGAGCACCCTTTCTGTCTTCCGGCCCGAAGGATCGCCGATGGAACCGGTGCCGCCGCCGATCACAATGACCGGATGATGACCGGCCAGCTGGAAACGCTTCAGAATCATGAATGGAATCAGATGACCGATATGCATGCTGTCGCCGGTGGGATCAATGCCGCAGTAAAGGGAAATGGATTTTTCCCCTACCAGCTTGTACAGTCCTTCCTCATCGGTCTGCTGATTGACAGCGCCACGCCATTTCAGTTCATCAATAATATTCATCGAACTCCGCCTTTCTTCATTCAATATCTGTCTGATTAGATTCAATATGTAACAACTATAACACAATTTTTAATGGATAGATATGGAGAACATAGTTTCCTGTATCAGTATGGGATGACCGGAAAGTTTCTATCATGGAAATCTTCTCTCTTCCCGCCTTCCCTGCCCCTTTCCGCCGGAGGGGAATCATCTTATAATAAAGAAAATCGAAAGCTTTCCTTTCCCTCTATGGCAGCTCAAGAAAAAAAGAAATGGGCCCGGCCCCTCCAGTGGAAGAACAGACCCGCCTTCTTTCCTTCCTTTCTGCATCAGCCTGCTCCATCCAAAGGATTCCTGTAAACAAAGGAGAAAAACTATGAATATTGTCATTGCCCCGCCCATCAAAGAAACCTATGAAAAAGATATCCGCACCCTCTTCCCCGATGCCGCCCTGTTCTGGCTGGAAGAGCTGGATGAAGAGAAGCGGAAAAAAGCCCTGGAAAAGGCAGATGTGGTGCTTTCCAGAAATATTGTGGGCGATATCAGGAAAGATGAAATCCCCCTTCTTGCCAAACCAGCCATGGTGCAGACCACCAGAACCGGCGTGGACCACCTGGATTTCAAAAAACTGCCGAAGGATATCCGCCTTTACTGCAACTCCGGCGGCTGGGCCCGGGGTATTGCAGAGTCCGCCTGCGGCATGATTATCACCCTGAACCGCTGCCTCCGGGAACAGCTCTATGACCTGCAGCAGGGGAAATTCCATATCCTGGGCTACCATCAGAAACTTCTTTCCGAACAGACCGTGCTCATTGCAGGCTTCGGCGGCATTGGACAAGCCGTGGCAGAAGTGCTTTCCCCTTTCCACTGCCGCCTCACCGCCATTTCCCGCCACCTGCCAAAGTCCCCTCTTCTTGACAAAGCCTACACCATGGACCAGCTGGAAGAAGCAGTGAAGGAAGCGGACGTACTGGTACTGGCCCTGCCCTTCACCAAAGAAACGGAAGGCCTCATCAGCAGACACATCCTTTCCCTCATGAAAGAGGACAGCCTGTTGGTAGACGTGGCCCGGGCCCAGCTCATTGACCGGGAAGCCCTGCTGGACAAGGTAAAAAACAATCCCCGCTTCCATGTGGCCATGGACGTATGGTGGGAAGAAAACGAAGCCTACCCAAAGGACGGCGATCCCCTGCTGGCCTATCCCAACGTCATCGGCAGCGCCCATAATGCAGAAATGAGCAGCACCGCCCACCGGGAAGCCCTCATGAATGCCCTCCATAATATCCGCGCCTTTATGGATGGAAAACCGGTGAAGGGAAAGGTGAACAGAGAAGAATATAGAAGATAGATTTGAGATTTGAGATTCTTCGGAATCTTTTCCTGAAAAAGCAGGCCCCTCCTTTCGGAGAGACCTGCTTTTTCAGCCATTTCCAGGGAAGTGATTTTAATCAGCGCTTCCCTAGTCCCAGCATTCCACGGGAATCCCGTTTTCCATGCAGTAGGTATAGGCGTTGCTGTCCCTTTCGCATTTCACAGTGACCGGCGTATTTTTGAATACATCTTTCCCTATTTCCCGAAGGTTTGAGGGAAGGGTGATGGTCCGAAGGTTCGGGCAGTCGGCGAAGGCTTCGTCTTCCAGCCGGAACAGGTTATTTCCCAGTTCCACATAGGTCAGTGCCTTTGCGCCTTTGAAGGCGCCCTCCCACACTTCCTTTACCTTTTCGCCGTAGAAGGCGATGAGTTCGGAAGAGGCAAAGGCATATTCGCCGATGTATTCAATATCCCTGCCGCCGTTTACGTAGAGAAGGGTGGCGTGATTGTAGGTGTCGGTGCAGATGTAATTGTTGAAGGTCATGGTCCAGGGATAGATGAGGATATGCCGTTTTCCGTCGGCCGATGTATATGCCGGACGGCGGGGATCTGCCATGATGGCACGGGCCATGGTCTCCCGGTCATAGTCTCCGTTCTTTTCCGCCTGGACTCTGATGAAATAAATTCTTTCGCCATTGTCCTCTTTTTCCCTTCCCCTGCTGTCCACCGGAATGCCCCGGATGCTGCTGGTAGAAGGAGCGGTGCGCTTGAAATCATCCATAAACCCGTCGTGGCTGTAGTATTTGGAATTGTCGTAAATCTGCCAGTGATTTTCAGCCCAGTACTTCCGCTTCAGCTGCTCGTCTTTCACTTCCCTCATGAGAGGCGTCTTCTCTCCCTTCAGGAAATAGGGAATATGGTTTTCCCGGCAGTAAACTTCCCAGGAACTTCCCGGCAGGCAGCACACCGTGATTTCATCACCTTCAAAGACTCCCTCTCCGATACGGCAGTCCTGCTGAAGGAGCTCCATGAAATGAAGGTCCCGGCAGTGGGCAAAGGCATGGTCTCCCACATAGGAAAGGCTTCGGGGCAGCTCTGCCTTGGCAAAGTAAAGCAGCCCTTCAAAGGCATGGGCCCCTATGAATTCAAGTCCCTCGTCTGCCTTTATTTGGTACACTGTAGATTTTTGGAAACAAGACTCCCCGATTTCTTTGATATCTCCTTGCAGGTGAAGATAGCAGATGGGCGCTTTGATGAAGGCGCCGCAGTCCAGCTTCCTATAGGAAGCTGCTCCTTCTCCCTTTTCCGGAATGTGGATGACTTCAGGAAAGCGATCATTGTCTTCCTCCAGGAGCTTTGAAATATCCGGAAGGAGCCGCCTGTATTCCACCGGAAGGCCCGGGTGTTCTTTTGCGGAAATGATATCCCCTGCACCTTCCTTCGTAAGAATGGTGGTATGGCTGTCTAAAAGGTCTCTTTCCTTCATATATTCATAGGCCTTGCCGGAAAGAGGGATGTCCAGCCGCACGGGAGATTCCCGGTCCTCATCGTCTTCCACCATGGTATCCGGCGAAAGCTCCACCACCATGTTTCCCTCTGCCGCAGAAAGGGGATACACCGATACAGAGGAAGGGATGGACAGTACCTTCAAAGAAGGCAGCCTGTAAAAAGCATGCCTGCCGATGGTTTTAAGGCTCTTTGGCAGTCTGATTTCCTTAAGGTTCCTGCAGTAGCAGAAGGCGTAGTCGGAAAGGGCCGTCACCCCTTCCGGGAGCGTAATGGATTCATCGTCCCGATGATAGAAATAGAAGGAGGGAATGGTGCCATCTTCTCCCATATTCCGGGATTGTCCCTTTTGAATGACGATTTCTTCTGTTTCCTTCTTTAATTCATCCATAAGGTCATAGGGAAATCTTGTTTCCACGCCTTCCATGGCCGCAGCAATATCTCCTGCCTTTGGAAGAAGTTCCCGGTCCATGATCTCGTCAAGCGCCGTCCCCCCTTCCTTTATCCGCTGCAAGAGGGAAGGCAGCGGAAGGCCCCTCTGTTTTTCATAGGATGAAAGCACTGCCATGGAAAGTTCATACTTCACCTTTTCCAATGCTCCCCCAAGGCCGAAGGCCTCGGCAATACGGTCAGCGGTACCCTTTTGGTCCCTGCCAAAGGCATAGAAAAGCTTATAGGAAAGCATGCTGCAGGGATTATGGGCCAGGGCATAAGCAGCCCCATCCTTTCGGCGGCCCTTCTCCAGCTCTCCGTTTTGGATGGCAGAAAGAATCCTCTCCGGCACTCTCACGTCCTTCTTGTCCAGCGGAAGCAGGTTCAGCCGGTCCGCTGCATCCATCACCAGGCATCCCGCTGCCCTTTGATAGGCATTCATAAAGGACTTCATGAGGTCCTCTGATTGAAAAAGTTTCTCCAGCTCCTGCCTTTCCTGGCTGTTTGTAAAGGCATTGCCTATGGCATTGAAGAGACTGTGGCCGGCGCCAATGACCAGATTGGCAATGCCGGCGGTAATCATGCCTTCAATGGCGCCGCCGATACCGAAGCCGCCGCCTATAATGCGGCCTCTATATTCCTTGCGGAGTTCCCTATATTTTCTGGCCGCCTCGGCGCTGCCTGTAATCCGGCCCACCTTTTCCAGAAGGAATTCGATGAAGTCCTGCCAGGCATCCAGCGCAGAAGGGGCTCCTTCCTTCGTATCCCGGGTCATAAAGTTTTGAAATTCCAAACCGTAAATGCCGCGGCCCATGAGAAGGGACGATTCCTTTTTCAAGAGGCTTCCAAAGAGCTCCTTCACCGCCTTTTCATCGGAAACAAATTGAAGAAGCCCCTTCACATCACCTTCGCCCAGGTAAATACGCTTGAGTTCTGCCGGAGTTTTTGCTTCAGCCATCATAACCTTAAACAGACGGAAAAATCCCACCTGCCGCTCATCGTATTCAAAATGGCAGCCGTCCATGTCAAAAGCATAGACTCCCCTTTCTCCGTCATGGAAAGGACGGAGCGATTCACTGTCGTCATGGGGAGAGCAGAAAATTGGATAGATTTTTTCTTCCTTCTTCTCATCTACCTTCTTTAAGAGATCATCCAAAGAAGGCCCCTCTTCC
>ULWP01073503.1_pt1 | contig 11125 bp, 9 predicted proteins | sample 1960461 | NCBI WGS metagenome assembly ULWP01 (sample SAMEA4835815, study PRJEB28245) | human gut metagenome | biome: gut microbiome; material: fecal sample | place: Denmark | collected 2008
TGCCCTCCGAGACCATCCTCCACTAAAACAAGGATTAAGACCTTGTATGAGGGCCTCTTTAAGATTATCTTCCATTTCCCCGAGACCATCCTCCACTAAAACAAGGATTAAGACAGTTTATGAGGTGGTAGTTTGACATTTCAGAGAGACCCCGAGACCATCCTCCACTAAAACAAGGATTAAGACGTCTCATCTGTTAATTTATATTTTTTCATGTGCTCCCCGAGACCATCCTCCACTAAAACAAGGATTAAGACTTATAATAGCTTTGACTTCTGCTATGAAATCGTTATCTCCGAAACCATCTTAAAAAAAATTGCCGGGAGCCAAGAATTTGGATCTGTGTACCAAACCTTTAGCTCCAGGCAACATATTCTACTCTCCGTCTGCAGACTCATGTCCGTGCAGAGTGCACAAGTTTTTGTTTCCGAATACGCCCAAAAACATCCGAATGTATCATCCGAATTTTCACGAGATTATCGGACGAGTTACGAATTTTTATGCCCCCACGGGGTATAAAAAAAGGATTACATCCAACGCATAAAGCGTTGTGCTGTAATCCCTTTCAATCAATGTGACCCCGGAGGGGCTCGAACCCTCGACCCGCTGATTAAGAGTCAGCTGCTCTACCAACTGAGCTACGGAGTCATGCATCAAACAGGCATCTCTTTGCCCTCTTTGCGGATGCAAAGGTACAATCTTTCGGCGAACCAACCAAATATTTTTTTCAAAAAATTTTTCTCAACGGATTTTTTCGCTCGAACGGCAAAGCGCTGTCGGCAAATCGCCGGCACTGCAGACAATATGTGTCATCCGTTCATATGTCCTTAAAATACTTCTTGCAATCATTGCAATAGTACAGCGTCCTCTTGAATGGAACAAAAGTATTGGCAACAAGCACCGCGCCCGCAATCCAGCAGAACCACGGCAGAACACGTCCCGGGAGGAAAAAACCCGTAGCGCACACGACCAACCCTATGGCCAAAAAGTATACAGGCAGTCTTTTGCGCACCACTTCCTTGGTGATATTCTCACTTCCACATTCGCGACAATATGTCACCCCTTTCGAATTGTCCGGATTACACTTTGTCGCTATGGCCGCAGCTCTCTCTGCATCATCGTCCTCTACGTACAACGAAAACATAACCGCGCTTCCCGTCGAGTTGAACAGGTCTCCGTTGTATTCGACTATCTTGGCATCTATGCCCGATTCCTTCAAGATGGATTCAAGCTCCTGCAGCTCCGTAACATACTGACTCCTTCGTATTTCCTTCATGAGAGATTATTTTGACCATTATTTCGCAAAAATACACTTATTTCCGACCATTCACAAGAACAAACGAGGGAAAGAGTGTAATACACCGAAACAACGCGTTTTTACACATTTATATATTATGCCATGCAACGAACCGGCTTGCATCTCGTTTTTTTTATGTAAATTTGCACTGATAAGCGCGAGGTGTTCCGCGGTACCGACGGTCACGCCTTGGGCTTTCGCGTTATCTTCATTACACACCATCCACCCTAACACGAGACTACGAATATGCCCATGCGTAAATGGCGCGTCGATGACAGCGCCGAACTGTACAACATACGCGGCTGGGGTCGCAACTATTTCGACATCAACGACAAAGGCAACGTAACCGTAACGCCGCGCCCGGGAGACTTTCCGGTAGATCTTAAAGAACTTATGGACCGTCTACAGGAACGCGACTTGGCATCGCCCATACTACTGCGCTTCCCGGATATCCTGGACAACCGCATCGAAAAGATTTCGAACTGCTTCCGCGAAGCTGCCTCTCGCTACGGATACACGGCGCAAAACTATATGATCTACCCCATTAAGGTAAATCAGATGCGCCAAGTCGTGGAAGAAATTGTGTGCTATGGCACCAAATTCAACATCGGTCTCGAAGCCGGTTCCAAGCCGGAGCTGCACGCGGTACTGGCCACCAACACCAATGCCAACGCCCTGGTAATCTGCAACGGATACAAGGACGAAAGCTATATCGAATTGGCACTGCTGGCCCAAAAAATGGGACGCCGCATATACCTGGTGGTGGAAAAACTGAACGAGCTGCGACTTATCGCCGAAATGTCCGAACGCCTCGGTGTACGCCCCAATATCGGCATACGCATCAAACTCTCCAGCGCCGGCTCGGGCAAATGGGCCGAGAGTGGCGGCGACCAAAGCAAATTCGGGCTCAATTCATCCGAACTACTCGAAGCCCTGGGCATACTCGAAGAACGCGACATGAAAGACTGCCTCAAGCTGATACACTTCCATATAGGCAGCCAAATCACCAAAATACGACGCATCAAAAACGCCTTGCGCGAAGCCACACAGTTCTATGTCCAGCTGTCGCAAGCCGGATTCGACATAGACTTCGTGGACATAGGAGGCGGACTGGGCGTCGATTACGACGGCACCCGCTCGGCCTCCAGCGAAAGCTCGATGAACTATTCCATACAAGAGTACGCCAATGACTCGGTGAGTGCCCTGGTGGACGTGTGCGAAAAGAACCATCTCAAGCAGCCCAACATCATCACCGAGAGCGGACGCTCACTCACGGCGCACCACTCGATACTGATATTCGAAGTGCTCGAAACCACCAACCTCCCCGTATGGGACGATGACGAAACCCTGCCCGAAGACGCACACGAACTGGCCAAAGAGCTATACGACATCTGGGACAAGCTCAACGGCCCATCACTGTACGAATCATGGCACGACGCACTGCAAATACGCGAGGAGGCCCTCGACCGCTTCTCACTGGGCGTGCTGGACCTGAAAACACGCGCCCAAGTCGAAAAACTATTCTGGAGCATCGCACGCGAAGTGGGCGAGATGGCTGCAAGTATGAAACACCCGCCGGAGGAACTGCGAGGCATCGCCAAGATGCTACCCGATAAGTACTTCTGTAATTTCTCGCTATTCCAGTCGCTGCCCGACTCGTGGGCCATCGACCAGGTGTTCCCCATCATGCCCATCCAGCACCTTGACCAAAAGCCGGGCAAAACCTGCACAATACAAGACATCACCTGCGACAGCGATGGCAAAATAGCCAATTTCATTACCCTGCACGACCCGTCGTGTGCCCTACCGGTACACGCCATCAAGCAGGGCGAAAAATACTACCTCGGCGTATTCCTCGTGGGCGCCTATCAGGAAATCCTGGGCGATATGCACAACCTCTTCGGCGACACCAACGCCGTACACATCAACGTCTATCCCGACCACTACGATATCGACCGCATAATCGACGGCGAAACCGTGGCCGAAGTCCTCGACTACGTGCAATTCTCGGCCAAAAAACTGGTGCGCAACGTCGAGTCCTGGGTATCTGCATCCGTCAAAAGCGGCGCCATCACCGCCGAGGAAGGCCGCAATTTCATCTCCACCTACCGCTCGGGGCTATACGGATACACATACCTCGAAAAAGACTGAATCACGCCTATTAAAGACCGGGCAAGGCTGCTGCAAGAGCGACAAAAATTGCACCGACATCCAACGTTCAAACACCAAGAGAATACACCCGTGCGAGTATTTCTGCAATTGTCATACGATGGAAAGCCATTCAACGGATGGCAAATCCAGCCCGACCGCCCCAGCGTCCAAGAGACACTCGAGCAGGCCTTAGAGATGGTACTGCACACGCACGTAAAAGTGACCGGTGCCGGACGCACCGACACGGGCGTGCACGCACGCACCATGGTGGCACATGCGGACATCCCCGATGACTTTGCACGAGACACGGCAGCCATGCGCCGCCTGCACGGATCGCTGAGCGGAATATGCCGCCCGTCCATAGCCATACACGCCATCACCGCAGTACACGCCGATGCACACGCACGCTTCGATGCCACCGCCCGCACCTACCGGTACATGATGCACACGGCCGAGAACCCTTTTATACGCAATCTGTCGTGGCACGCGCCCGCCGACTTGGACTTTGAGGCCATGAACCAAGGCGCCGCCCTTGTGATCGGGCGAAAAGACTTCACATCATTCTCAAAACTACACACAGACACCAAGACCAACATTTGCGATGTCACAGCATGTCGCATGGTTCGGCAAGGCCCGACCGCCTGGTTTCTGGAAATACGCGCCGACCGCTTTCTGCGCAACATGGTGCGCGCCGTCACCGGCACCCTTGTAGACGTCGGACGCCACAAGCACACCCCCGAACACGTGGCCGAAGTCATAGCCGCCATGGACCGCAGCGCCGCCGGCACATCGATGCCCGCGCACGCCCTGTACCTTTGGGACATCGAATACCCATATTATCAGACAATACAAATATGACACGATGCCGAAAGCGCGGCAAAAAAAACCGCCGCCAAATTCCGGGAATACAATGGCTGCTGTACGCACTCGTATTCGTGGGCGCTACCATCACATGGTGGCAGTCCTGCCGAACGGACAATACCGCCAAGGCAGACACAATCGGAATCGTTGACAAAAACGCACTGCTGGACGTCGCCATACCGCCATCCCAAACCGGAACGACCGTCAGATACCCCGGATTTACCGTCAACTTCAACTCAGACAAACACATACCCAATTACGTAGCATGGGAACTTACGCGCAATCATGTTGACGGTCCATACAAACGCACCAACAACTTCCGCGCCGACGAGTCCGTTGCCGGATGCGCAACACCCGAAGACTACCGCCGCAGCGGATACGATCGCGGACACATGGCTCCGGCCGCCGATATGAAATGGTCGTCCCAAGCCATGGACGCATGCTTCCTGCTCACCAACATCTGCCCTCAGTCACAGCACCTCAACACCGGGCCATGGCGCAAGCTCGAAGAAGCCACTCGCCGATGGGCGGCACGCGACAGCGCACTCATAGTCATCTGCGGCCCCATACTCACGGACAAGATTACCGAAACCATAGGCACGACCAAAGTCGCTGTACCCAAGCGCTTTTTCAAGGTCATACTCGCCCCTTATGCCGACCCTCCGCGAGGCATCGCCTTCGTCATGTCCAACCTCGTACAACCGGGCGGAATGCAGACTGCAGCCACATCCATAGACGAAGTCGAACGCATCACCGGCATGGACTTCTTTGCCGCACTACCCGATGACATCGAGGCTCAAGTGGAAGAACAAAACAATTTCAACCAATGGCAACGACGCCGCTGAACGCCGCTGCGCACCATGACGCCCACGACACGCCAATGAACACAGACACAATATGCGCCATATCCACCGCCCCCGGAGTGGGCGGCATCGCCGTGGCCCGCGTCAGCGGACCGCAAGCCATAACCATCGTTGACAGCATTTGGCGCGGCCGACGCCTCGCACAAGTCGCCTCACACACAGCACACCTGGGCGACATCATCGACACCGACGGATCCACACTGGATCAGGCGCTGGCCACGGTCATGCGTGCACCGCGCTCGTACACGGGCGAAGACACCGTCGAAATCTCGGTACACGGATCGGCATACGTCCAACGCCGTCTTATCGAGACACTTATCGCCTCCGGCGCACGACTTGCCGAACCGGGCGAATACACGCGCCGAGCATTCGCCGCCGGCAACCTCGACCTGGCACAAGCCGAAGCCGTCGCCGACCTCATCGCCTCGCGCTCCAAAGCCGCACACGACCTCGCCGTCAAGCAAATGCGCGGCGGAATATCGCAACGTCTCGACCAATTGCGTGCCAAACTTGTAGACCTGGACGCCCTACTCGAACTCGAACTCGACTTCTCGGAAGAAGACGTCGAATTTGCCTCACGCAAACACCTTAAAGACACAATCACACAGATAATCAACCATATACAACAGCTACACGACAGCTACAACGCCGGCAACGCCATACGCGAAGGCTTCACAGTAGCCATTGCCGGAGCCACCAACGCGGGCAAATCATCACTACTCAACGCCCTCGTAGGCGACCAGCGCGCCATCGTCAGCGACATCCACGGCACCACCCGAGACATCATCGAAGACACCATCACCGTAGGCGCCTACACCTTCCGGCTGCAAGACACAGCCGGCATACGCGACCGCGCTCAAGCCGATACCATAGAAGCCATCGGCATCGACCGCGCCACAGAAGCCCTGCGCAAAGCAGACATCGCCCTCGTACTATGCCCCGCCGACAGCAATGAAGACGCACAACGCCACGCCGTCAGCCTCACCCGGCTGCGACGCCGGGCCAACCCCTCGGCTTATACCGTTCTGGTAGTCAGCAAAGACGATATCTGCGAGGCTGAAGACTGTGTAAAAGCACTACTCGACCCCCTACCCGACGGCATTGACATCGTGGCCGTCAATACCGTCACCGACAACGGCATCAGCCCCATATACGAAGAACTGGAACACTATGCCAAAGAAGTCGCTGACAGCGCCCCCGACATTATGATTTCCAATATCCGGCAGCGCCAAGCCCTGGCCGAAGCACTCGCCGCCGCCCGACGCGTCGACGAAGCGCTCACCACAGACGCCACCCTCGACATAGCCGCCTTCGCCCTGCGCGACTGCATCGAAGCACTCGCCGCCGTCACCGGCCGCATATCCTCCCAAGAGGTCCTCAACACCATCTTCTCCCGCTTTTGCATCGGAAAATAACCGCAAACAGCCGGCGAAGTAGCAGCTAATAGCCGTAGCGTTCTACAATCAGACACAAACCATCTTTAGAGAAAGAATTCCAAGACCAATTAAGTGCAACCGGAGAATAAGACCGGAGGCACGTTTAGTGTCTGCCTGATAAGCTGGCGATATAGAATATTAGGCAAAATCATATATTAGGCAAAATCATCAGAGGCGTACCGGATACTCGAAGGGCACCGAAAACAAGGGCCAAATGTTAAAAGTGAGAGGAGCCGGGGGGGTCGCTATATATGTTTTACAACATATTATGCTGCCATTTGCGAATTAATGTGTAATTTTGACGTCCAATTCCGCTGAGAAGTGCGATGCCCGACAGGGTTTCGTGCAATGCTTGTTTTCCCTCTTATGGCGAAAATGGGCATACAGGTGTGCGACATAGAGATGTTCCACTCAGTCATGCTCGCGGGAAAGGACAATCAGCACACACGCCTTGTACACCTCCTATACTTGCTATACTTGCAAAAAAGAAGGCAATACAAAAGGGCGGACAATGCTGCCAAAGACCTGAAAAGGCATAGGCTCGGAACGTGTTCCACGGCCGCTAACTACATTTCATCATCTGACAACATAAATTTATTAAAAACCTAATAACACCTTATGAGACTTAAACTGTTCCTGATTGTGCTCCTGGCCGCAGTATTGCCGGGGTTGGCACAAAGTTCCAAAATCGTTGGTACAGTGGTCAATGCCTCCACGGGAGCGCCCATATCCGGTGCGACCGTCAGCCTAAGCAAGCAAGGCAATGCCACCACAGATGCCAACGGCAACTTCGTGCTGCGCGTCACTGCCGGCACCAGCGACCGCATGCTCGTGGCTTATGACGGCTACGAAACCTACGGCGCCGACATCACCGTGGCTTCCGCCACTACCGAAGTGGGTACCATCCGCCTCAACCCCATCAATTATGACGCCGAAATGTATGGTGACCTCAACGACATCTACGCCGACGAGTCCGCCATGGACGCCGGCGATGATGACGACAGCGGCCGCCAAAACATCGTGGCACTTACCGGAGCCAACGATGATATATTCTATAATACGGCCAGCTATAACTTCGGCCCCATGTACTTCAACTACCGCGGCATGCGCTCCGAGTATCAAACCGTATACCTCAACGGCATCGAGATGAACGACCCCATACGCGGCCGCTTCAACTTCTCATCGCTGCTGGGCCTGACCTCGCGCGCCTTCCGCAACAAGACCAGCGCCGTAGGCACAGCCGTGGCCAACTATGGTATGGGCGGCCTGGGTGGCAGTGTCAACTACAACACCATCACCGATACATACGCCCCCGGCTTCAACGGCTCGCTGGCATTTACCAACTCAAACTATATGTTCCGCGCTATGGCCACCTACTCCACCGGTCTGAGCAAGAACGGCTGGGCCTTCACAATCAGCGGCATAGGTCGCTACTCCAAAGAAGGCGTCATCGATGGAACATTCTACAACAGCGGCGGCCTGTTCCTGTCTCTGGAAAAAGTCCTGGACAAGCACAACAGCCTGACCCTTACAGCATTCGGAGGTCCGACACAGCGCGCCACCGCTTCCGCCACTTATCAGGAAGTCTACGATTTGGTAGATGACAACCTCTACAACCCCAACTGGGGCTGGCAAAACGGCGAAAAGCGCAGCGCCCGCATCATTGAGTCATATGACCCAACGGCCATGCTCACCTGGCTCTACAAAGACGGACGCACAACCCTCAACACCACCGCCGCCGTCCGCTGGACATACTACTCGCAATCAGCTTTGCAGTACTACAAAGCCAACGACCCCAATCCCACCTACTACCGCTACCTCCCGTCCTACTATGACAACCAAGAGGAAGCCGACTACTACACCTACCTGTGGAAAAACGATCCGAGCTTCCGCCAAATCAACTGGGAGAACCTCTACACCATCAATAAGCTCAACAACATCCAAAACGAAGGCAAAGACGAAGCCGACCACAAAGGCTCGTCCTATATCATGGAAAACCGCGTAAACAAGCAGTTCAACGCCATGTTCAACACCTTCGTCAACCATCGACTCAACGACCACTTCCAGCTGCAAGCCGGTCTGTCGTTCAACTACACCAAAGCCTCCTACTACAAAACAATACGCGACCTCCTCGGCGGCGAATACTGGCTTGACATCGACCCCTTCAGCGACCGCGATATCACCATCGCCCCGCTCAACCTCCAAAACGACCTCGACAACCCCAACCGCCGCGTCTCCAAGGGCGACCGCTTCGGTTACGACTACGACTTCCACTATATCAAAGCCGAAGGCTGGTTGCAGAACACCTACACCAGCACACACTGGGATGTCAACTACGGCGCACGCATGAGCTTCACCCAATTCTTCCGCGACGGCCATATGCGCAACGGCCGTGCACCGCTCAACTCCCTGGGCAATAGCTCAACAAGCCAATTTGACAATGCAGGCGTCAAAGCCGGTGCAACCTACAAACTTGACGGACGCAACTTCTTCACCGCACACATCAGCTACGGCACACGTGCACCTCTGGCCGACCAAGCTTTCATTGCACCGCGCGTCAAGAATACTCTCGTAAGCGACCTGCGCAGCGAACGCGACTTCTCCGCCGACATCTCCTACGGATGGGCTTACCGCCGCTTCCGTGGCGCCCTGACCGCATACTACGTCAACCTCGACAACGTCACCGAGCGCACAGGCTTCTACGACGACCGCTACTCCACTTACGCCATATACGCCCTCACCGGCGTCCGCAAGGTCTCCAAAGGCATCGAACTGGGCATGTCCTTCAAGATTACGCCCAGCCTCACCGCAACCTTCGCCGGCACTTACGCCAAGTACCAGTACAAAAACAATCCTCAGGGCACACGCTCATTCGAAAACGGCCTATACGCCGACACCACCCAGACCGTATACCTCAAGAACTTCTATGTAGGCTCGACACCCCAGACTGTCTGCAACCTCGGCCTCGATTGGGCCGCCCCCGGCAACTGGTTCTTCAACGTCAACGGCACATGGATGGGCGACGCTTACGTATCGCTCTCCCCGGCATACCACGAAGCCCTGCCCGAATTGTGGAAAAACATTGAGAACTGCACCCCCGAGAAACTTCAAGCCAAAATCGAAGAACTATCCACACAAGACAAGCTGAAAAACGCCTTCAGCCTCAACGTCTCCGTAGGCAAGCTCATATACATCAACCGCAAAGTTTCGCTCAATCTCAACCTCAACGTCAACAACGTTCTCAACAACCGCGACATCGTCACCAACGCATACCAGCAGGGACGTCTCGATACCAAAAACTACATACGCGACAAGTACCCCAACAAATACCAATACGCCCAAGGCGTCAAAGTATTCTTCAATGTCGGAGTACGCTTCTGATATGAATATTTTTTCGCGTAAACACCACAGTATCACGCCCCAAAACATAAAATCAAGACAATGAAAAAATCACTAATATACATCTATACAGCCCTGCTGGCACTCGCCGGCTCCGTGTCGCTGTCGTCCTGCGATGACGACTTCGAGCGCCCGCCCATGGTGGTACCCACGGCCAAGCGCCACGCCAACACCACCATTGCCGAACTTAAAACCAAGTTCTACACCGGCGAAAGCAACTATGCCACACTCGTCGAAAAACGCGACGACGGCACAGACTACATCATCAAAGGCCGCGTCATCTCCTCCGACCAGGCAGGCAACTTCTTCAAACAGCTTGTCATCGAGGACGAAACCGGAGCCATTCAGGTCAACATCGACAGCTACGACCTGTACAAAACCTACCAATACGGGCAGGAAATTGTCATCGATGTCACCGGACTCTATGTCGGCGCCTACGGCAAGCTCATGCAAATAGGCTCGACCCCCAACAACAACTATCCCGGGCGCATAGCCTCCGACCTTGCTACAAAGCAGATTGAAGTCAACGGCCTGGCCGAACCCGAAAAAATCGTAGCCGGCGAATACACCATTGCCGCGCTCAACGACCTTATTTCCAATCAAGAAGAATTCCTGGCCAAGCAATGCCGCCTCGTATCCATCAAAGATGTAACATTCAAGGATGCCGGCAAAGCAACCCTCGCCGACAAGGACAAAAACACCTCGCGCACCATCTCCGACGGCACAGGTGATATGATTGTCTACACCAGCGGATACAGCGACTTCTACGACTACTACTGTCCCGAAGGTAAAGGCACCATCGTCGGCATCCTGAGCTTCTTCAACCGCTCGTGGCAAATACGCCTCATAGGCGTCAGCGAGGACGAGAACGTCGCAGACACCATGCGCGGCCTCATCGGTTACGAACTCAGCAAGGCTCCCGGCACCGGAGGCGACATCGTGACATCCCTCGACGAAAATTTCAACGCCTCCACCGATATCCCCGCAGGATGGACTCAGAAGCAAGCTGCCGGCGACAAGGCTTGGTATGTCCGCAGCTTCAACGAGAACAACTACATCACCATGTCCGGATACAACGGCACCGCGCCCTTCGACCAGTGGCTGCTCTCGCCCGCCAT
>ULWP01024983.1_pt1 | contig 11059 bp, 10 predicted proteins | sample 1960461 | NCBI WGS metagenome assembly ULWP01 (sample SAMEA4835815, study PRJEB28245) | human gut metagenome | biome: gut microbiome; material: fecal sample | place: Denmark | collected 2008
CTTGACAATACCGAGAGAAAGAACGTCAACACCGTCATTTTCCAACTTCCCACGGCGGCAGGCAAAGGAGTGTTGGTTGCTCCGACCGCGGACGGAAACGTTATATACGGACCGACGGCAATAGATACGACGGACGATGACGATACGGCATCTTCGCTGGATTCTCTCGACGCACTCAGAAAGAGTGTTCCGCTGTCCTACAAGTGCCCGGCTTTCAACAAGTGCATTAGAGTGTATTCGGGATTGCGCACGATTATCGGTCACGATTTCGTTATTGGCGAATCAAAGCTGAAAAAGAACTTTATCATGGCAATCGGCATTTGCTCGCCGGGGCTTACATCCGCTCCTGCTATTGCGGAATATATTGACGAACAAATCGCAAATGCGTCGGGTACTCCTCTCAAAGAGGAATACGTCGTAAATATGCCCAAGCATAAGAGATTGCTCGAACTCGACGAGAAAACCTTAAACGACCTTATAAAAGAAAACAACGCGTGGGGCAGAATTGTTTGCCGCTGCGAAAAAGTCACCGAGGCGGAAATCGTCGAGGCAATCCGTTCGCCGCTTAAAGCATACACGGTTGACGCGGTAAAGCGTCGCACGAGAGCGGGTATGGGCAGATGTCAGGGCGGATTCTGCGGCCCGAGAGTTATGGAAATCATTTCCAGAGAGCTGGGCATTCCCCTCGACAAAGTGAGAAAAGGCAACGGCGAAGACTCAAACATTGCGGTGTGCAAAGTCAAGGAGGTTCAAAGATGAATACGCTTTCTTACGACGTTGTTATAATAGGCGGCGGCCCTGCAGGCATGGCGGCGGCTTTGGCATCTCGCAAACAAGGCGCAAAGACCTTGATTTTGGAGCGTGACGTGCGTCTTGGCGGCATCCTCAATCAATGCATTCACCAAGGCTTCGGACTTCATTATTTCGGAGAAGAGATGACGGGGCCCGAATATGCGGACAGATTCAGAAAAACGGTCGAGGCGGAGGATATAGACGTTATGCTTGAAAGCATGGTGCTTTCCCTCGACGAAAACAAAGAAGTTTACGTGCTTTCTCCCACGCAAGGATATTGCAAAATCAAGGCAGGCGCAATCGTGCTTGCAATGGGATGCAGAGAACGCACCGCAGGCGCAATCGCTTTGCCCGGCACTCGTCCGGCAGGTATTTATACCGCAGGTATGGCGCAAAAGATTTGCAACCTCGACGGATACCTCGTAGGCAAAGACGTGGTGATTTTGGGAAGCGGCGATATAGGTCTTATTATGGCGCGTCGTATGACCACCGAGGGCGCAAACGTCAAACTCGTGCTCGAACTCATGCCTTATTCGAGCGGTCTGAAACGTAACATCGTGCAATGTCTTGACGACTATAATATCCCCATAAAATACAGCCACACCATAACGAGAGTTGAGGGTAAACCTCGCATGACGGGACTTTGGTACGCTCCCGTCGGCGCGGACAGAAAACCCGATCTTTCAAAAGAAGAGTACGTTGCTTGCGACACGCTCTTGCTGTCCGTCGGTCTTATTCCCGAAAACGATTTGCTCTCTTCAACAAGCGTCGAGATGAGCAGAGTTACCAACGGCGCAGTCGTTGACGAGCATAGAATGACGAGTGTAGAAGGGATTTTCTCCTGCGGCAACGTTTTGCACGTGCACGACCTTGTGGACAACGTTTCGCACGAGGCGGAAACGGCAGGCGAATACGCGGCAAAATACGCTTTGGGCGTGATTGAAAAGACGGGCGAAATCGTCAACGTTATTGCAAAAGACGGGGTGAGATACGCGCTTCCTCAACGCATAAACAAGGGCGAGGGCAAAGTGCAAATTTTCTTCCGCGTGGGTGATGTGTACAAGAATTGCAAACTCGTCGTCGAAAGCGGCGGCACCGTTTTGGTAAGCAAAAAATGTATGGTGCTTGCGCCCGGCGAAATGGGCAACGTGATTATTGACAAGGAGTCTGTCACGGGCGACATTGTTGTGAGGTTGGAAAAATGAATACGATTTGCATAATGTGTCCTATGGGTTGCCATCTCACCATAGAGGAAATAAACGGTGAAGTCGTTGTTTCGGGCAACACTTGCAAAAGAGGCGCGATGTACGGAAAGGAAGAGTACACCCATCCCAAAAGATGCGTCACGACTTTGGTTGAAATGAAGTCGGGCGGTGTTGCGTCTTGCAAAACGTCCGCCACGATTCCAAAAGAAAGAATATTCGACGTCGTAAAATTTGTCGGCACGCTCAAAGTGGACGACGACGTGAAAATCGGTGACGTCGTGGCAAAAGACGTGCTCGGCTTGGGCGCAGATATAGTTATCACCGGCAGAAAGTGATTTTTCGCAACACGGGCTTTATCGTGACGAAAACCGTATATAAAGTCCGTGTTAAGCACTATTTTTAAAAATTCTAAAAGTTCCGATTCGAACGAATTAAACGCAAAAGAGGGGAGTTATGAGGATAAAAGGAAAACGCATATTCAATCATAGACCTATGCTGTTTTTCGCTTTGTTTCTGACGTTCGGAATAATTTTTTCCGAGGCTCTTTACGGCGCAAGTATGTGGTGGTATTTTGGCTTGCTTTTGCTGTTTATAATCGCGTTTTTGCTTGTTGCAATATTCAAAAAATCCCGAAAATCTTTCTATATTCCATTGGCTTTTATCGTCGGTTTTATTGCAATGACTGCGGTAAATTTGCAATACAATTCCGTAAGCGTAAAGGATTATACCGGCAGTATAAACGCAAAAGTCGGCAGCGAAATCGTGTTCAACGGCAACTATTATTCTTTCGATGCAACCGATATATCCGTTGACGGAAAGACGATAAAATACGAAGCGCGTGTGTACGCTTACGTTGACGAGATAGATTTTTCGGCGGGGGACGTCGTGAGTTTTTACGGCAGGCTTCGTTATTATTCGCACGAGAAATTCGACAATTATTATCCGCGTAAGATTTCGAGCGGACAAAGATATTCGCTCACCGCATATTCGGCAAGCAAAATATCCGACGGTCAACTAAATTTTCCCGACAATTTGCAAGTGCGTATCAAGCGCATATTGCATCAAAATCTCGACGACAAAACCGCATCGATCGTGCAAGCGTTGGTGCTGGGCGACAAATCGGGCATGGATTCTAGTATGTACGACTACGTGAAATCAAGCGGACTAGCCCACGTGCTTGCAGTGAGCGGTCTGCACGTTTCGACGCTTGCGACGGCTATATATTTCGTGCTGAAAAAACTTAAAGTAAATCCGAAAATAAGTTTTGCAATCGTGCTTGTTTGTACTTTTTTGTATTCGATGCTTTGCTCGTTTACCGCATCATCGTTGCGAGCGGTGATAATGAGCGGCGTGTATATGTTTTCATCGGCTTTTTCGAGGAAGAAAGACGACGTATCGTCGCTCTCGCTTGCGGCAATCGTAATTCTTTTTGTGCGGCCTGCCGATATATTCGACGTCGGATTTTTGTTGTCGTTTGCATCGGTTGCAGGTATTTTTATCTTCGACCGCTCGTTTGAAAAAGTGGGATTGAAAATCGTGGGCAAAGTTAGTCCGAAAAGAAAAATCGGCACGAAATTCGTAAAAGTTTGCGCACTTTCGCTTGCGACCAATTTGTTCACTTATCCGTTCGTCGCGTACTTTTTCGGGGAAGTGCCGACGCTGTTCGTGCTTTCAAACTTCATAGTTTTGCCGTATATTATGGCGTTTTACGTGCTTGCGCTCGTGCTGACCTTCCTTGCGACGATTACAGGCTTCGGCACAATCGTGCTTCCGCTCAAATATTTGCTCGTGCCGTTCAGATTGTTCGTGGGACTGGTGGGCAGCGTAAGTTTTTCCACGGTGTCGGTGTCCGCAAGCGTTTTTACGGTGATAAGCCTCGTGTGCCTTATGGTTTTCGTGTCGAGATTCGTGTTTCTCGACAGAGTGAAGAAGGCAAGAGGTGCGTGTATCATCCTTTGCGTCGGTATGTTTATGCGCTCGATTTTGCTTGCCGTAGGATGATTTAAAATTTGAAACGGTTGCAAAATTTAAATTTTTCCTTTGATTTTTGCATATTCTATAAACGTAAAATCACCGAAAACGCCACGTTTTTGCCGTTTTTTGACGACAAAAGGCGCGTTTTGGCACAAAAAAATAAAAATGTATTGCGCACGCGCTTTTTGTGTGTTAATATATTTATGTTTATAATACTCTGATGAGGGAGTGGAAAACTATGTCAGATTTCAAACTCGGCCCAATTGACGGCGCCGCCGCATTGATCGTCCTTGTCGTTGCGATACTCGCAGCAGTTTGTCTCGTTGCAGTTTTGATTGTCAGCATCATCAAGGCTATTAAGGAGCGCAACGATCAAAAAGAAGACCAAGCCGAAAACGAATTTTTTGCCGAATACGGCGTTACCGGCGAGGAATTGCGCCTCAATCAAAAGATTGCTCAAAAGCGCAAAGAACTCTTCGAGCTTATGCGTAAGAAAGTGCGCAAGGTTAAAGACGAGCCCGTCGTCGAAGAAGTGAAGGACGAGCCTGTCGAAGAAAATGCATCGGCAGTCGAACCCGAGCAAGAGCCCGTGAGGGAAGAAACGATTGCGCAAGAAGAAGTCGCTCCCGTCGTCGAAGAGGTCAAACAAGAAGAGCCTGCTCCCGTCGAACCTGTCCAAGAGCCTCAAAAAGAGGAAACGAAGGAAGAGGTCAAAGAGGAAGTGAAGGAAGAAGAGCCCGTCCAAGAACCCGTCAAGGAAGAAATCAAGGAAGAGCCCGCCCCCGTCGAAGAACCTGCTCCTGTCGTTGAACCCATTCAAGAGCCTGTCAAAGAAGAACCGATTCAAGAAGAACCGAAAAAACAAGGCGTCGAAAAACCCGCCGCAAAGAAAGTCGTCAAGAAGAAACCTGACGATTGGTCCAAATACGACGGAACTTACGAGGGATATTATTACGATCCCGAAGACGCTTGCTATTACGAAGGTACGCCTTCGCCCGCACTTGCAAAGAAACTCGCCGCAAAAGAAGCGGAACTCGAAGCTCTCAATGCAAACAAGGACAAAAAAGTCGTCATCAAGAAAGTCGCTCCTCCGTTTGCGGCTCTCAAAACGCCCAAGAACAAACGTAACGCTCCCAAGCCCGTTGCAGGCTTTGACGAGTCCGTCATTTACGGCAAATACGTCATCGAGCACGTGGACAAAGCGGACGGCACGCAAGAGTGGTTCTATACGCTTTACGATGCGAGCGGAAACAATATCTACGAAAGCTCAAACTACACTACTCAAGCGTATTGCGAAAGGGCAATCAACCGCTTCAAATCGCACGCTATCATCGGAACGTACACGATCGAAGCCGCCGACGGAAAGTTCTTCTTTGTGCTCAAACGTAAGACCTACGTTCATAAGGGATCTCCCCAAAACACCTTCGAAGAGGCAAACAACCATATGAGAGAGATCAAGAATTTCGCTCAAACGGACATCGTAAGAGTTCAATAAAAACTCAAGGCGCAACGGACAATCCGCTGCGCTTTTCATATTGCAGACAGGAGTAGAATATGGATTTTTCCGCAATAAAACAAAATCTCGAAAATCACGGATTTATAGTGTCGTGTTTTCAATCGGCAATAGATGCGACAAAGTATCTCGACGGCGTTATCGACGGCAAGACGATCGGCATAGGCGGTTCTAAAACCGTCGAACAAATGGGATTGCTTCAAGCACTTGAAACGCACAACAGGGTGCTTTATAGATTCGGAACGTACAAGTCGCCCGAAGAGGTTATGAAAGAGGCTCTTACGTCCGACGTGTTTATAACTTCCGCAAACGGTGTTGCCGAAACGGGTGAAATCGTCAATATCGACGGCAACTGCAACAGAATCGCCGCCGAGTTTTACGGACACGAAAGAGTGTATATTATCGTTGGCTCGAACAAGATTCAACCGACCTTCGAGCAGGCGTTGTGGAGAGCGAGAAACGTCGCTGCGCCAAAAAACGCAAAGAGGTTTGGCAAAAACACTCCGTGTGTTGTCAACGGCGACAGATGCTACGATTGTTCTAGCCCCGAACGTATTTGCAGGGGGCTTGCAGTGATGTGGCGTAAGCCGTCCAATTCCGCAAAATACGAAGTGGTGTTGATTGACGAGGAATTGGGATTTTAATAAAGAAAATCGCACAAAACAAAATCCGCCGATATCGGCGGATTTTTTGAAGTTACCGGTTAGACGACATTACGACTTGTCAAGCGTATGAAAGACGTTTTTTACTATGACGCTGTTTTTCAAACAAAAAACACCGTTTTGCTTAAATATACATCGTTTTTGCGGTAGTTTTTTATTTATTCGGTCGCTTCAGTATTTGTATTTTTCTTTTGCATCTTGTCTTTCAGTTTCAGAAAGCATTTTTCAACGACTTTTGAAAGTGGTTTGTCTATGAGAAGTCTTATCTCTTCGATCGCGATACACACCGCAAACGTTGCCGCCGCAAATCCGAGCATAATGAGAAAAGAATACTTTGAATCGTAAAACGTGTCGACGTGGAAAATATTTCGATACATATAAGCGCGCATTTCGTTGCTGTCGTGTATCAGATAAACGCCGAACATAGTCGCGGACAATCCCGTGACGAATTTCGACAAACGTGCGGAGTTCGTTTTTACGTCTTTGAGTGCTATAAGGAGTATTATTGCGGGAGTCGAACGCACGATAGAACATTGCGCGGTGTTGAAGAAATATCCTGCTACAAGCGTTGCGATATAGGCAAGAATCGGGATGAAAATCCATTTTTTCGGAACGGTCACGTCGTATTTTCTTATGAAAGCGGCAATAAAATACAGCATAACGAACCATATGACGTTGTAGCCGTCGCCCATGGTAAGTTGTGGGACTATGTGAACGTCGCCGGCAAGTATACCGAGAACGATCGACACGACGCATATTGCCAGGTGCGTCTTTTTGTTTATCCGCTCGATGACAATGTTGAGGAGCGGCGAAACAAGCATCATGAATATGTATGCCGAGAAAAACCAGTATTTGCCACATACAACGGGAAAAATAGATGACAAAAGCCATTCGACAGAGAAACTTTCAACGCCTTGTATGCATAGAAAAACCACAAATAAGGTCATGCCGTATATCCATACTTGCGCATAAAGTTTAGCAAGTCTTTGCCATTTGAGTTTTTTCGACGTACAAGTGAAGTATGCGCCGATGAGTACGAATAAGTTTACGGACGGATTGAAAAGGGACGTAATTATTCTCCCGAAAACGAAATTCGCCCCCGTCATGTTCCGTATAAATCCGCCGTGTCCTAAAAAATGAGAACAAACGATGAGAAACATCGCAACGATGCGTGCTATATCAAAAGCGCAGTTACGCGACTTTTTTTCAATCGGTTCTATTGTGTTGGCTGCGATTTCCGCAGAGTTTTCTATTTCTCGTTCCATTCTTGCATTATATAACAATAACTCTCGTCAATCAATCAAAAAAATGTTAGTATCGCAACAGCACGCTCTTTTTGCGGAAATTGTTCCACAAACGGCGCAATCGCTCGATGCGGTAAACATCTGTGTACCAACGGTAAACAAAGCACAATTTTGCCGAATAATAAAACCCTTATGGATACAAAAACAGCACCCGACGAAAACTCGACGAGTGCTATATTCTTTATAGAAATTGTACTGTTTGGTAGGGAAGTGATTACTTTGTAAGTCCTTCTTGTACTGCAACCGCACATGCAACGCATTTATAGAACCAAAAAAGCACCTTTGCAGGTGCTTTTGGGTTTTTGGTTCTACTTTGCTGCGCAAAGACAATGCTCGTTCGCAAGTGCGGAACGATTACTTTGTAAGTCCTTCTTGTACTGCAACCGCACATGCAACCGAAGCACCAACCATCGGGTTGTTGCCCATGCCGATGAGGCCCATCATTTCGACGTGTGCGGGAACGGATGACGAACCTGCAAATTGTGCGTCGGAGTGCATTCTGCCCATCGTGTCGGTCATGCCGTAAGATGCGGGACCTGCTGCCATGTTGTCGGGGTGAAGAGTACGGCCCGTGCCACCGCCGGATGCGACGGAGAAGTATTTTTTGCCGTTGTCAACGCACCATTTTTTGTAAGTGCCTGCGACGGGGTGTTGAAAACGAGTGGGGTTGGTGGAGTTGCCGGTGATGGAAACGTCCACGTCTTCAAGACGCATGATTGCAACGCCTTCGGTGACGTCGTCTGCGCCGTACACTCTGACTGCCGCGCGCTCGCCGTTGGAGTATGCGGTTTCTTTGACAACTTTAACTTCACCGGTGAAATAGTCCATCTTGGTTTGAACATAAGTGAAGCCGTTGATACGAGAGATAATGAAAGCCGCGTCTTTTCCAAGTCCGTTGAGGATGACTTTGAGGGGAGTTTTGCGGACTTTGTTTGCCGTTCTTGCAATGCCGATTGCGCCTTCTGCCGCAGCAAAAGATTCGTGACCGGCGAGGAAAGCGAAGCACTTTGTGCTTTCTCTGAGGAGCATTGCGGCAAGGTTGCCGTGTCCGAGACCGACTTTGCGTTGTTCTGCAACGGAGCCGGGAATGCAGAAGGATTGAAGTCCTTCGCCGATTGCTTCTGCCGCGTCAGCAGCGTTCACGCAATTCTTTTTGATTGCGATTGCGCAACCCACGGTGTATGCCCAAACCGCGTTTTCAAAGCAGATAGGTTGGATACCTTTGACAATTGCATTGCAGTCAACGCCTTTTTCAAGGCAGATTGCTCTTGCTTCTTCGAGGTCTTTGATGCCGTATTGAGCAAGAACGCCGTTGATTTTGTCTATTCTTCTTTCATAACCTTCAAATGTTACACTCATTGTTTCGTCCTCCGATTATTCTTGACGCGGATCAATCCACTTCACAGCGCCGTCTTCAGCTTTGTATCTGCCGTAGGTGCCGGTGCATTTTGCAAGAGCTTCGTTTGCGTCGACGCCTTTTTTGATCATGTCCATAAACACGCCGAGCTTGCAGAATTGATAACCGATGATCTCGTTGTTTGCGTCGAGAGCGACTTTGGTGACGTAACCTTCAGCCATTTCGAGATAGCGTGGTCCTTTGGAAACGGTGGAGTACATCGTGCCGATTTGGCTGCGATGGCCTTTGCCGAGGTCTTCGAGACCGGCACCGATGACAAGACCGCCTTCCGAGAATGCGGATTGCGTTCTGCCATATACGATTTGCAAGAAAAGTTCACGCATAGCAGTGTTGATTGCATCGCACACAAGGTCGGTGTTGAGTGCTTCGAGAATGGTTTTGCCGGTGAGAATTTCAGCCGCCATTGCCGCAGAGTGCGTCATGCCCGAGCAACCGATGGTTTCCACAAGAGCTTCTTGAATCACGCCGTCCTTGACGTTGAGCGTAAGCTTGCATGCGCCTTGTTGAGGTGCGCACCAGCCGATGCCGTGAGTAAGACCGCTGATGTCCTTGATTTCTCTTGCTTGCACCCACTTGCCTTCTTCGGGGATCGGGGCGGGACCGTGGTTAGGTCCTTTTGCAACGCAACACATGTTTTCAACTTCACTTGAATATTGCATAGATAATTGCCTCCAAAAAGAGTGTTTTTATATTATTGTAAATATATTATCATATAGATAAACTTTTATCAAGAAAATACAAAAAAATAATCTTATCCGATTTGAAAAATCACGCCGACGGGTGCTTTTCGTTGCGTGATTTTTTGGATGAGGGGGAGTTGTATTTCGGCGTCATTTGCGCATTTTGGGCGTGGAGAGTTCGTCGTACATCGCTTCAAACAATTTTTTCAAAAACCCATTGCTGTCCACGTTGTCCACAACAAGCATTTGCTTTGCGCCTTCGTAGGGCAATTCGTACGCTGCGTCGGGCATAAGCGAAATTGCCGATTTGACGGGTTTTACCAAAAATCTGTCGTCGTATATGCCGCCAACGATTTTCCCGCGATAGTAAACGATGTATTCGCCCATCATTTGTCTGTACGTTATATCGCTCAATTCCGAAAGTTGTTCCAATATAAAATCCAAATATTCTTTGTTAGATGCCATATTTTCCTCTATTTTATACAATTTTTCACGAATAATTATAACATAAGTCCAACCTATTGTAAAATTGTAAAAGTCGTTTTTCGTGGTGCGTAGGAAACGGTACGCCTTCGACCGCAAAAAAATAACAGCTTGCGCTGTCATTTTTGTGGTGCGGATGACAGGACTTGTAGCGAGTAAGTGAGCGTAATAGCGATTGATGTGCAACGCACCAATCGCGTCAGCTGCACGCAGTGCAGGTTACAAACGTAGTTTGTTGGTAATCTTCGATTGCCACAAGTCCGGTTATTCTTGCCAAGAAAGAAAAAACCAACCAATTTGATTCGTTTTTGATTGATTGGTACGGATGACCGCAAGCAGAGGGAGAATCAAGCGCGTAGCATTTGAGAAAACCGAGCGCAGCGGACGAGCCCACCAACGGCGCAACATAGTTGCGATTTCGTGAAACGAAAAATGCGATGCAACAATTTGCATCGCACCGTTGGTACGGATGACAGGACTTGAACCTGCACGCTCTTCGCATTAGAACCTAAATCTAACGTGTCTGCCAATTTCACCACATCCGCAAAACGCTATTATTATAGCATAAAATCATCTAATGTAAAGCAAAAAGCCGAATCGCAGGCGAGTTTATACGACTTTGCAAATTTTTTTTATTTTTATATCAAAAAATTGTTGCTTTTTGCGGATTGTTTTGATATAGTAATCAGTGCTTGCGGGAGTGACTCAGTGGTAGAGTGTCACCTTGCCAAGGTGAAAGTCGCGGGTCCGAATCCCGTCTCCCGCTCCACGCGTAAGCGAATTGAACGATCACTTGTGGTCGTTCAACATATCTAGGGAGCGACAAAGACCGCAGATGCGTAATTGTCGCCGAGATATGCGTCCTTAGCTCAGTTGGTAGAGCAACTGACTCTTAATCAGTGGGTCCAGGGTTCGAGTCCCTGAGGACGCACCAGAAAAATGACAGCGCAAGCTGTTATTTTTTTGCGTCATCGGGACTTTTGCAACCGTGTTGCAACCACGCTTTGCGTGGCGAACCCCGGCACACCA
>ULWP01080161.1_pt1 | contig 11010 bp, 9 predicted proteins | sample 1960461 | NCBI WGS metagenome assembly ULWP01 (sample SAMEA4835815, study PRJEB28245) | human gut metagenome | biome: gut microbiome; material: fecal sample | place: Denmark | collected 2008
GTGCTGCCATATCTGCGGCCGACGGTACATTCATACTAGAACCGGAACTGGAAAGTTACCAGCTCATTGTTCAACATCTGCTCTATCAGACCAGGCTGGTTAAGGGACCGGCTCGTGATGCCGGTATCATTGTATTAGAGCCGAAAGACTATAATCTGGAGGAAGTGGTAATAAAGGGAGAAAAACCGTTGGTAAAAGTAGAAAACGGACGGCTCGGCTATAACCTTTCACTGCTTTCGCAGAAACAGGCTGTAAACAATGTATACGAAGCTATAACCAAACTTCCGGGAGTGCAGGAGAGCAACGGCGCGCTTTCTCTTGCCGGAGCAAGTTCACTTACAATTGTAATGAACGGAAAGCCTACAACTATGACAGCAGAGCAATTGGAAACATTACTGCGCAATACGCCGGTGGAGCGTGTAGAAAAAGCAGAAGTCATGTACAGTGCCCCTCCTGAACTTCATGTACGCGGAGCTGTTATCAATGTGATAATGAAACGCTCGAATGACTATTCATTTCAAGGAGAATTGAGTACTTATTATCAGAACAAATATTTTAGCAGCGGCGGTGCTAACGGTAATTTCCGTCTATCCACCCCCAAAATAACTTTGGATGTAGTGTATGGAGTCGACAATATCAAAATGTTAGAATATACAAACCTATTATCCAGGCATACATTGAGTGATAAAGTTTATGAAATAATCCAGAATGAGAAACTGAGTTCCAAAAGCTGGATACATAATGTAAGAACGGCTCTGGAATGCAGCATCAATGAAAAGAATCACCTGAATGTTGCCTATACGGGAAGTTTTACTCCCGACGAACATAACCGCAGCATAGCTGACGGTAGTTTCCAGCAGTCCAATCTTGATAAGTTTACGGATAAGAAAATGCATAACATAGCCGTGCGGTACAGTTCCGGTTTCGGTCTGGAAGTGGGCGGTGATTATACCCGTTATACATCGGATAACAATCAGACAATGTTTACACGGCTTGTTGACAATAGTGAAAACACATATACCCTGACTGGCGGCCAGCGTATCGACCGTTACTCTGTTTTTGCAGACCAGAAACATAATCTGGCAAATAACTGGAGCATTGGCTACGGCCTTTCCTACCGCTATGCAAAAGATTTTGATTTTCAGACGTACGACAATGTGACAGGCAATATAAAACCTGAAAATACAGAAGCCTGGTTAGACGAGCAGACAACCAGTTTTTATTTCTCGTTGAGCAGGAATTGGGCGAGCGGAACTTCATTCTCGGTTTCTGCAACCGGAGAATATTATACTATCGGGAACTATCACAAGTGGGCAATTTACCCACAGGCATCACTGACATATATGAAAAGTCCGAACCATATCTTCCAGTTATCTTTATCAACAGACAAGACATATCCAAGTTATTGGGATATGCAGTCGTCTGTCACATATCTGAACGGATATTCAGAGCTTCAAGGAACACCAGGTTTACGACCTATGACAAACTATAATCTAAACGGTACCTATATACTGAAACAGAAGTATATATTCGGTTTGTTCTATACGCACACATCCGACTATTTTGCCCAGTCTCCCTATCAGGATACCGATCGTCTGGCTCTAATATACAAGAATACCAACTGGAATTACATGCGTATGATAGGTGCCAACCTCATTTTGCTATTCAGCATGGGGAACTGGTATGATGCAAGGCTTACACTTGCAGGAATGCAGACACGGCAGAAATGCAATCGGTTCTTTGACATACCTTTCGACCGTAAAAAATGGATGTTTGTAGGTACACTTGACAATACCTTCAAGATATGCAAGAACCTTTCGTTTGAATTGACAGGCAACATACAGACTCCATTCATACAAGGAACGCTGGATCTCGCAAGTTCATTCAACCTTACAGCCGGAATGAGATGGAACTTTGCCAAAGACAAATGTTCATTTACGGTACGTTGCAGTGATATTTTCAATTCCAGTATGCCGAATATGAAGGTTCGCTTCAAAGGCCAATATTTGGATATGAACAGTTCTTTCTACACGCGTACAGTTTCTCTGAATTTTACATACCGTTTTGGTGGATATAAAAAAACGGTGATGCAAGGAGTCGATACATCAAGATTTGGACATTAAAAATAAAAAAACAATATGAAACTAAATGCAGTTATATTACTAACGTACAATCTTATAATGATTAGTTATGTTTCTTCCATTAGGGGGAAAAAAGAATGTATACCGATTCCTCTATCACTTATCGAAACGGTTATATATTGAATAAAAAAGGTGAAATTATAGGGAATTATGCCAATGGGTATATATTTGATAAAGAACGAAATATAAAACTTAAATAATGAAAAAAACGTTTTTAGGCATAATAGGCAGTATGTTCATATTGCCTGTTTACAGTCAGCACTCTATCAAAGGAACAATAATAAATTCGGAGAATGCGGTAATGCCGATGGTTAATGTGGCATTTTTGAATCAGATGGACAGTACCCTTGTTAGCGGAGCGGTATCCGATTCTTGCGGGATATACAGCACATCGCTTGCGGAGGGAAATTATATTATCCGTTATTCTTATCTGGGTTACAAAACACTGTATAAGAAAATGCAGGTCAATGCCGACCGTACGCTGCCGGTGGTTCGGATGGAAGCCTCACAGACCACGCTGAAAGAAGTGGAAGTCACCGCGTATCGGAAGCCATTCAAACTGGACCGTGACGGGCTGTTGGCCGATGTGGAGAATACCATTCTTGCCAAACAAACCAACCTGAACGACCTGCTCTGCAAGATTCCGGGTATACAGCAAAGAGGAAACTCCATTGAAGTGATAGGGAAAGGAAGTCCTGTCTATTACATCAACGGCAGGGAAGTGATGGACCAGACCGAACTGGATAATCTGTCTGTCGATGAGATTCGTTCCGTTAAACTGATTATGAATCCGAGCATACGATACAATTCGGAGCAGCGTGCCGTCATCGAAATAAAGACCAAACGGTTGGGGGATGGATTTGCTTTCAATGTAAGGGGTAATCTGCAGCAGGGAAACCACTTCAAACAGAACTATCTCATAAATGGCAGTTACAATTACAAGAACTGGGACTTCTTTTTCTCTTATAATTACAACCGGGGAAAAAACAATTCGGCACTTGACACTTACCAGCAGACGCAAAGTGACACTGTCTGGAACCTGACCCAGCTGAGCGCAAAACAGATTTTTAATGAAAGCCATACCTATATGGGAGGGGTTTCCTATCATTTCTCACCCGAGTCGGAAATCGGATTGAAGTACGTGGGCAAGCACAGTCAAAACAGTACCTTTTCTGATGACACCCTTTCCATGATACCGGACCGGGGAATTTCCACGTTCATGAAGAACCACAGGGATGTATCCGGAAAATCAATCAGTCACCACCTCAATCTGTATTACGTGAACGACTGGGAAAATGGTTGGAAAATAAATACTTATGGAGACTATATCCGTAAAACGGACCAAGGCGACGGCTATATCCGTGAATGGGAAAGTGACCGTTCGGAAACTTCATTGAATTATTATAATAAAGCTGTGTGGGACTTGTTTGCTGCCAAGCTCCGCCTCTCGTATGATACCGAGAAAGCGGGAACCATCAGTTTCGGTTATGATTTCAGTCATACAAGCGGAACGAACTACATTGAAAATGTACGGGCCCTGAATAATGGAAGGACAAAAAATATGGAACTGAAGAATTCGCTTTTTCTGGCATACGATTTCTCCTGGAGAAACCTTTCGATAGGGGCTGGGTTCCGATATGAATTTCTTCGCAGTGACTTAAAGGAAACTTATACCGGAAAGCGTCAGAATCAGAACTATCATAATTTCCTGCCTTCTGTTTCGCTCAGTTATAACACGCAGAACCTACAGCAGTCGTTCAGTTACTCCATTCATACAGAACGACCTCCTTTTGGAGAGATGAACGACAATGCCGTCTATACCGACCGTTTCACTTATCGGAAAGGAAACCTATATCTGAAACAGGCAATAACTCATGACCTGAACTATATGCTGTTTTACAAGTTCCTACTTATAAACTTGAATTATAACAATATACATCATCCCTTAATATGGGCATTTTACAGTATGCCGGGAAACTCGGCGGTGACAGTAAACAGCATGGATAATTTTGATAAAATGCATAATCTGACGGGTATGGTAAATATGCAATATCCAGTGAAGTGGTGGATGCCTTCGCTTACGCTGACCTGCATGAAGACCTTCTTCAGTTATCCGGGGCCGAACGAAAGTGTCCTAAAAGCCGGGCGTCCATTGGTGATGGTGAACTTCAACAACAGTTTCACACTTCCTTCCGGATTCCTGTTGTCTGCTGATTTTAATTATGGTTCCAGAGGCTATTATCAGTTGTACGAAGCGAAGAGTTATACCTCCTTCAACTTGAGTTTGAAGAAATCGTTCCTGAAAGACAAGCTTCAACTTTCATTGGATGCTTACGACATTTTCAATAAGAACAATACGCGTGCTTCAGCCCGTCTGAATGATATTATCATGCACAGTGTCGGAAAGGAGGAAACCCGAAAAGTCGGTTTCACGATTACTTATCGCTTCCGCACGGAAAAGAAGATGAAGAATCAGAGTGCGGCCGAGACGGAAATGTCGCGGTTGAATATGGACAATCAGTAAAGAATACTGAATGAAGGGTTTTGAGGAAGTGTAAAGCCATATTTTTCACTCCCCAAAAGAATGAAATAGAAATGAGTAAGAATAATTTTGTGATACTTTTGGGTAAAGAATTCTTTGTTTTATTTCAGCTGTCAGCAAGGATTTTTATTCATTTACATTGAATTCATATCAATTAAATTAAGTAAAATTACCCCCAAAGTTACACGTAAAACTATTGGGGGTATTTATGAATTGAGTCGTTCTTACTGGCAGGTTTAGTCTGTTTCTTTTCCCCAAAGTTCAATATCTGTGGGAGCCCGATAAATGGATATGAGGGTAAAGAAAAAGCAAATAATGCTTACGATTAGGTATTCAAGTATGATTTGTATCATAGTCTTTGTTGTTTAGATTTATTATTTCTATTTTATTTATTCTTCTATGTATTCATATTTCTGATGATTGGTAATCAATACCGCATTGCGATGATTCAGAAGTTGCCATTCTGTTTGTCCGTCTGTATAGATTGCCGTCTTGGCGGAAGCTTCAGTCTGAGGTAGTGTATAACAGTTTGAAAGCGTGGAATGAAGCAGTTTTACAAAGGCCTGTTGTCCGTCATTGTAATAGATGACGTCCAATATGTTTGGAAGAACATTTTCCTCCTTTTCATCAGTTATACGGTAGATATTGTTGCAAGGTGTCAATAGGGTAAAGGTGTATGCAGCAGTATCATTCTTGAAAGTCAGTTCTTGTAATGAAGAAAGCCGTGGTACAGGTAGAGAAAGCTTTATGTGTTTTCCTGCATCGGCATATTCTTTTATGGAATCATTTTGTGAACTCTCCTCCAAGTTGTATTTGTTATCTCTGAAATAAAAATCAGCAAACTGCTTTCCTTTCCGGCTGTATACTTTGAGAAGGGCATCTTCTCCGCTTTGGTTTTCCTTGAGTGACTGTGAGATGAAAATCTCAGGTAGTGAGTTTTGGGTAGAAACTTGTCTTAAACTTATATTTTTATATGACAGGTGATTGGAATCACATGTAAATTCCATTTGATTGTCCAAATGAAGCGTTTGTCCTTGTTGTTTGATATCTCCATAAGTAACAAATGTTTCAGGCCGTGTAAGATACTTTTCCAGCAGTTCGTATTTGTTTCCATCGATTGTCAGCATGATGTAAATGCCGGGACAATCTGCAGCCGGCAGTATACCTTCGTAGGTTCCGTCATGCGTGTGAGAGACCGAGCATGCAGATAAGGGAAAAATGATACAGATAAGTATCAGTTGTAAAATCTGGTTTGTTTTCATGATGTTTGTTTAGGTATGGTTAATGAATTTTTTTATTATATCTTTGGAGAATAATTTACTCTGTACGGAGGTTTATTGAAATTGTAATTGTATTGATCGGGGAAGAATAGCTTGCTCAGACGCAATGGTTTCAAGGTAAGTTTTCTTAACTAGTTTTCTCGTTTGTGGGTAGTGAGTAAATATAAATATTTATGGTAATTGTATAGAAAACAAATAGGAGCGGAAAAGGTTCAATAAAATGGGAAGATTTGAAGAATTTAGTATTTTTACAAGTTCGTGAAATAGATTTAATCTTTAGGAGAAAAGTGTCAAAGTTACCTCAGCATAAAGTTTCCAATCTTTTGGAAATGGGAATTTATCTTCGCCGATTTTTGCCAGGTGTGTCGCAAGATACCCCTGTGACGTATACGCATCAGGACGATTATTATATGTTTGGTTTTGTGGAAGCTGGTGAGTATGAGATATGTATTGACTTTAAGACTTATCAGATAACCGCAGGGACAGTAATGATGACACAGCCTGGACAGGTATATGAACTTCTAAATTCTTCAGGTCTGTCAGCCTATGTTCTCTTTGTGGACAGCACGTTTGTGGAGGAAATTCAGAAAAGAGTCTTTGGGCAATATATATTAAGTTCTCAAACCGTTATGTTGCCCGTTTCACTGCGGAGAGATATGGAGTAGTTATTCCGTATGTTGGCTGAAAGAGAAAAAGACAAAGAGATGTTCAAATCATTTATTCAGCGTCTTGCGCTTTCCATTCTGGAGCTTGTGGGCTATGCCATGCGGGGGAATTTGCCTCTCCAAAACTACCTGCATCGGTATATAGAGCATACCATTGCCTTCAAAGAATTACTTCGATTGTATGTAGAGAAAGTCATAGGCGATACCAGACGGAATACACTCAGCTTGATGCTCATCGGTGTATAGGGTGTATTGACTGCATGAAAGTATGCCCTGAGCAGGTGATAGGTAAAATTCAACTGTTGTGGCACAAGCATGCTGTAATCAGGAATACTGACCGTTGTATCGGTTGTCTGAAATGTAATGAAGGTTTGTCGGCATCAGGCAATTTTAAAAAGGAAAGAATATGAATAGAAAGTGGCTTTATCGCACTGACATTACGTTGAGGTGTTTGTTTCTGCTGACACTGCTTAGCGGCTTGAGTATGCATGCCGTCGGACATGGCATGTGGCTGCAAGGAAATCGGTTATGGACAGCTGTGCATCTGTTGTGTACCTGGTCGTTTTTAGTATGTTCTTGGATACATATAAAAGCGCATTGGGGATGGTATCGGAATTTGGGGAAAGGTTTTGGAAGGCACAGTAAAGTGACCTGCTTTCTTTCTGTTATGTATTTGCTGACTGTGGTTTCCGGAATTATGCTTCTGACATTGAAAGGGACTGGAAATACTCATTGGGGAATATGCCATTTCCAGACAGGCCTTTTCTTTGAGGTATTGGGAGTTTGGCACTTGTGCAGTTGGTTGAGGCAGCTTCGAAAGTTGTGGTGAAAGTATTGGAAGTATTACCACATCAAGATGAATGAAGCAGAAAGACTCTCTTTCAGCAAGGTGAAAAACAACGTGAAAGAGAGTCTTTTTCTTATTCTGATATGCATAAGAGATTTACCATCTGACGGACAATGTAGGGTTTCCATTCTGTCAGTAAATCTTCGAAGTTTTCATCTTCATCCAGCATAGTCGTATTCACCAGATTGCGTGAAATAAAGGGAAATATCAGTGCGCTGTAGAATGTGAAAAAAACCATGCGTGATGGTACTTTCCGTAGTTTTCCACTGTTCATCTCTTCCTGTAGGCAGTCTTTCAGATTTTCAAAGAAATGGGATATGTTTAAGTTTTGGAAAGCTGTAAGCATAAAGTTCATGTCGCGGTGCATTTCCCTTACTACGAACAATGGCAGATAAGGATTCTGCAGCCACATGCGGTAATACACGTCTACTACTTGTTCAATCCGTTCAGGAAAGGACCGGTCCTTTTGTTGTATGATGTTTTGGAGCTGGGGGATGATGGATTGGATAATCATGCCGAAGACAGCATGAAACATTTTATCTTTTGTTCTGAAATAATAATGTAATCCCGGACGATTGATGCCTACTCGTTCGGCAATCTCGCTCATGCTGGTATCAGAGTAGCCTTTTTCCATGAACAAGGATTTGGCAGTTTGCAGAATTTTGTTTTCTAGGTTGAGTTTTTTTTCTTCAGTCATGGTATTCGTTATTTTAAGTGGTCAATGAACAATAGCAGGCGGTTGGTAACGTTGACGTCACTGACCCCGCTGTCAAAATCCAGGGAAAGGATGTTCATTTCGGGGTAGAAATGTTTGATACGTTTTTCTATGCCTTTCGATACGATGTGGTTGGCAATACAGCCAAAAGGTTGCAGGCTGACCACATTGTAGATTCCTTGGCGGGCATACGACATGATTTCTGCCGGAAGCAGCCAGCCTTCGCCGAATTGAGCGTTTAATGAGATAACCTTCTGGGCTTCCTCTGCTTCTTCAAAGATGTCCTTGAAGGGGACGAAGTAGCGGAATTCCTTTCCAATCCGGTTGGCTTTTTCAATCTGTTTCTTGATCAGCAGGTAGGCCGACTTGTAGACGAAAACGGGGAGTGTTTCTTTCTGAATATGCGATTCTATCCGGGCTTTCCGGTTGACGAAGTTTTGCATGAAGAAATCGGTCAGGACGGAAGGTACCACTTCAATGCCCTGTTCCGTCAGCCACTCAATGACGTTTTTCTGTGCGAAAGGGTTGAATTTCAGGAAAATTTCTCCTACCACTCCCACTTTGGGACAGTCGATGTTGCGGGAAATGGAATTGAATTCTTCGGCGGCCTGCGACATCAGCTTCCATAATTCTTTGCTCCGGCTGGCCAGTAGCAGTTTTTCGGCCTGCTTCAGGTATTTATCCCGAAGTAGTTTAGCCTGTCCGGGTTCCTTCTCACGCACGGCAGCCGCGTAATAGAATTTAGCGATGCAGTCACTGTAAAGAATACTGCGGAGCGCTACCGGCAAGATTTTTATCCAGTTTATCTTGAAACCGGGCTGCCCGGTTTCCATCGAACGTCCGAAAGTCAATGATATGACCGGGGTGGACGGATAGCCTGCTTCTTCCAATGCTTTCTGGATGAGCGGCAGGTAATTGCTGGCACGACACTGCCCGCCGGTTTGGGTCATGGCGACGATGGTCTGTTCCGGGTTGTATTTTCCGCTCTTGAAAGCTTTGATGACATCGCCCACAATCAAGGTAGCTGGATAGCATACCTCATTGTTGGCATACTTCAATCCCCATTCACACGATTCCGTATTACTGAGTGCCAGGTTCTCCGTGTCGTATCCGGCTAAATGCATGATGGCGGGAATTAGTGGAGAAATGAATGGCGTGAAGAACGGCAACAGAATTTTTTTGTGACGAAGGTCACTCTCACTGACTACAGGAGTCGTGGAAACAGGTGTTTCCTTTCTGTCTATTTCAGTTTCATGAAAGAGCTTCATACTTTCTGTCAGTGAGCGGATACGGAGTTTCATGGAGCCCACGTTGCTGATGTCGTCCAGTTTGAGAAGGGTGAAGGGTTTTCCCTTTCGAATCAGTATGTCGCGAACTTCGTCTGTTAGAAAAGCATCAGGTCCGCATCCGAAAGACGTCATTTCGATGAACTGCACGTCTGTCCCTTGTGTAGCACACCATTGTGCAGCTTTCAGAATCCGGTTGGGATAAGACCATTGTGCCAAAAAATGCGTATGATTCATGTCTTGAGGCAAGTTACGTACGATGTCGTCTGTGATGACATCGATTCCCATGTCTGCCAGTATATCGGAAATTTTATGTTGAATCAGCATGTCGGTATGATAAGGTCGTCCGGCCAGAAGAATTATCGGATGATGTTGTTTCCGGGCTTTTTCCAGCAATTGCAGATTATACTTGGTCAGTGACTGCTGGAATTTGTCTTGTGCTTGCTCTGCTTGAGCAAAGGCTTTTCGGATACAGGATTCTTCCACTCCCAGTTCTTTCAGGTAACAGGCACATTGTGTATATAGCAAATCTCTTTCTTTGAAGGAGATGGATGGCGAGTCGATGGGGATTCCCATGTTTTGTACACTTTTGATAACTTCTGCATATCCAGTCACGATGGGGCAGTTGTAGCTGTTTTGTTCATTGCCTTTCTTCTCGAAAATGACGAAAGGCATGAAGATTCGGTCTACTTTTTGGTCTATTAATTGTTGTATATGAGCATGTACCAGTTTGGCTGGGAAGCAGATATTGTCGGACATGACTTTCCGGGCATTCTGTTCGTAATCTTTAAAGTCTGACTTTCCAGATAGCAAGACCCGTATGCCACATGTTGTGAACAGAGTGTGCCAGAAAGGAAAATCCTCATACATATTCAGGCTTCTGGGGATACCGATGGTCATTCGGGGAGTCGGGACTTCAAACTGAGTGCGTTGAAACAGTTGCTGGTTCTTGAAGTGATATGCGTTTTCACCGGCTTCTTCCTTGGAACCGTTTGTGAAAATTTTTTCACATCGATTACCAGAGTAATAATTCTTTCCGTTGTCGAATCGATAGCGGAACACTTGGCAGTGGTTGTCGCATCCTTTGCAATGCAGGGTGTGAGTCGTATAATGGGCTTTTGAAAGAATATCTTCTAGCGAGAGTGAAGTCTGGCTGTGGCGGCGGGCATATAAAGCACAACCGAAAGCTCCCATCAGTTCTGGTTTGTTACACCGGATGACTTCTGTTCCGGTCAATCGTTCCAGGGCACGTACTACGGCATCGTTTCGCATGGTTCCTCCTTGTACTACAATGTGGTTGCCAAGTTCGGCTGCATCTTTTAATTTCAGGACCTTATACAGGCAGTTTTTCATCACGGAATAAGCCAGTCCGGCTGCGATGTCATCTATGGTTGCGCCTTCCCGCAGGACTTGTTTTACTTTTGAGTTCATAAAAACAGTACATCTGGATCCTAAATCGCAGGGCTCGGAAGCACGGCAGGCAGCCTGTGAGAATTCTTGAGCTGTATATCCCAGTGTGTGGGCAAATGTCTCG
>ULWP01000205.1_pt1 | contig 10976 bp, 14 predicted proteins | sample 1960461 | NCBI WGS metagenome assembly ULWP01 (sample SAMEA4835815, study PRJEB28245) | human gut metagenome | biome: gut microbiome; material: fecal sample | place: Denmark | collected 2008
TTAAAATGCGCTTGCATCACTGGATGTAGTGGTGTATAGTAGATAGGCATGCGTGGGAGAATGCGTAACTGTTCGTATTACCACAGCATAGGACAAAATATAGGAGGAACGTCTTATGAGCAAGAAAAAAGTTACAAAAGTTTGTAAGTTGCAGTTCCAAGCTGGTGGAGCTAAACCAGGTCCAGCATTAGCAAGTGCTGGTATCAACATGCCTCAGTTCTGTACAGCTTTCAATGATGCAACAAAAGATCGTAAAGGTGATATTGTTCCAGTTGTCATTACTGCTTATGAAGATAAGAGTTTTGATTTCGTATTGAAAACAACACCTGCTGCTAACTTATTGAAAAAAGCAGCAAACGTACAAAAAGCAAGTGGAGATCAAAAAGTAGTTGCTGGTACAATTACAGTTGATCAATTAAAAGAAATTGCTGAGTACAAAATGCCAGACTTGAATGCTAACGATGTAGAAGCTGCAATGCGTATTGTTGCTGGTACTGCACGTAACATGGGTATCAAGGTTGAAGGATTTGAATAGGAGGAACATCAATAATGGCAAAAGTAAGTAAGAGATATGCTGAAGCAGCTAAATTAGTTGATCGTTCAAAAATTTATTCAATTGAAGAAGCTGTTAAATTAGCTAAAGAAACTAGTAAAACAAAATTCGACGCAAGTGTTGAAGTAAGTTTCCGTTTAAACGTAGACCCTCGTCACGCTGATCAACAAATCCGTGGGGCAATGGTATTACCTAATGGAACTGGTAAAACACAACGCGTTTGTGTAGTTGCACAAGGCGAAAAAGAAAAAGAAGCTCAGGCTGCTGGTGCTGATTTCGTTGGTGGTGCAGATATTATCGAAAAAATCTCTAAAGGTTGGTTCGATTTTGATGTATTGGTAGCTACACCAGATATGATGGGTCAATTAGGACGTTTAGGACGTGTTTTAGGTCCTAAAGGATTAATGCCAAACCCTAAGACTGGTACAGTAACGATGGATGTTGCTAAGGCTATTGATGAAATCAAAAAAGGTAAAGTTACTTACCGTGTAGATAAAGAAGGAAATATCAACTTAGCTATCGGTAAAACAAGCTTTACAGAAGAAGCATTAGTTGAAAACTTCAATGCAATCTTCAATACAATTGCTAAGGCTCGTCCTGCAACTATTAAAGGTGCATACATGAAGAACTTAGTTGTTTCAACAACAATGGGTCCTGGAATCCACGTTGAAATCGTTAAGTAATTGACAAATCTAGTAAAATAAATTAAACTACAGATTGTTATCAATATTCCAAAGACAGTAACGGCGTATGCTTAATAATGTTACCGAGGGTATGATGCATTGACTTTGCACAATTAGCCCGTCTTTGATGCGGGCTTTTCTTTTGAATATTGTTACAATAGATGAAAGAAGAGGTGGATCGAATGAACAAAGACATCCTTGCACAAAAGGAAGCTGACGTTATCGCCTTATCTGAAAAAATGGAATCTGCTAGTAGTATTGTATTAGTAGAATACCGTGGATTATCAGTAAAGGAAGTAACAGAACTTCGTCGTGCTTTGCGTGAAGAAGACGTTGAATTCAAAGTTTACCGTAACGCAATCGCTCGTCGTGCAGCTGAAAAATTAGGCCACGAAGATTTCGCAAAAACTTTAGTTGGACCTAACGCATTGGCATTTGGTAAAGATCCAGTTGCTCCTGCTCGTGTATTAGCAAAATTCGCTAAAAATCATGAAGCATTAGTATTAAAAACTGGTATCGTGGATGGAGCTATGGTAGACGAAGCTACTATCCAAAAATTGTCTGCATTACCTAACAAAGAAGGTATGTTGGCTAAATTCGCATCTTGCTTAAATGCTCCAGTTATCAAATTTGCTATGACTGTTAAAGCATTGGCAGAAGCTAAAGAAAACGGATCTGTAAAAACAGAAGAAGCACCAGCTACTGAAGAAGCTGCTGCGTAATTAATTATAGGAGGAAAATAAAATGGCTAAATTAACTCAAGAAGAAATTCTTTCTTATTTAGAAGAAGCAACAATTTTAGAATTAAACGACTTAGTAAGTGCAATCGAAGAAAAATTTGGTGTAGTAGCTGCTGCTGCTGTTGCTGCTCCAGCTGCTGCTGCTGAAGAAGCTGCAGGACCTAGCGAAGTAACTGTTACATTAACAGATGTTGGTGGAACAAAAGTTGCTGTAATCAAAGCCGTACGTGAAATCACTGGTTTAGGATTAGTTGACGCTAAGAAATTAGTAGATGGTGTTCCAGCTGCTATTAAAGAAAACGTATCTCCAGAAGAAGCAGAATCAATTAAAGAAAAATTAGTTGCTGCTGGAGCTACTGTAGAAATTAAGTAATTTAAGCTTAATTTGTTATTGAAGCCTTTGTCCTTGGATAAGGGCTTTTTTTTCTGTTCATTTAATGAATAAGGATTTAAATGATACTATTATGATATTAAAAAAGACATCATTCTAAGTTAGGGTGATGTCTTTTATAGATGTTTATTCGTCTTTTAATATTTTTGTGACTGCATTATAGATTCCGTTATCGTATGTAGATGTTGTGGCAAAGTTAGCATAGCTTTTGACAAAATCACTTGCATTTCCCATCGCAACGCCAATATCGGCTTTCTTTAACATGTGGATATCATTTGTACTGTCTCCAAAACAGATGGCATCTTTCCATGTGAATCCTGTTTTTTCTAGAATCATTTCAATACCTTTTGATTTATCATTATCAGCATTGAAGATATCGAAGCAGAATCCATCGGTTTTAACATTAATTAAATCGTTTCTTAGATTTGGATGAGCTTCCATAAATTGGTCAACTAATTTTTTATCTTTAGTAAGAACTACGGCATTAAAGGCTTTGTGTCTTAAATGATAAGATTGACTAGGGTCATAGAATAGTGAATCTAGTACGTTACAGTATTTACAGAAGTCATACATTGGGTAAAAGTTGTTGTAAATGTATGTAGCATCGCCAAAGTGAAACATTAGACCGGTTTCGTATTTTTTGCTGAAATTGACTAAGTCATTCACGTTGTCTTGTAAGATTGGATAGCTTCCGATTTCTTGAAAGTCTTTGTCTAGAATGTAGCTTCCGTTGATCAATACATAATAATCAAATTGAACACGTTGTAATATAAGTTTCATTTGATTTAAGGGACGGCCAGTAGCCGCACAGACAATATATCCTTTATCTTTTAGTGTCTGTATAGCGTCTAATGCGCTTTCTTGAATAACGTCATTTTCGGTTTGATAAAGTGTTCCGTCCATGTCGAAAAATACAATTTTGTGTTTCATAAACTTACCTCTATTCATGTCTATATTATACTTTAATGAATGGGGAATGCGTATAAAAATTTATTATAAAAAAATCAATAAAAAAGATTTGACAAATCATCTCGAATACTGTATCTTAATATTGCATGCGAAAATAGGTTCTGAAAAGAGCCTATATTTAATGGATGGGCAAGACCCACCCGGCTTCGTTTGCTTGGAAATTGAAAATTTTGAAAGGAGGATCTTATGCCTACAATCAACCAGTTGATTCGTAAAGGTCGTAAGGCCAGTCAAAACGTTTCAAAGTCTCCAGCTTTGAACCGTGGTTACAACTCATTGCAGTCTAAACCAACAAACCTATCAAGTCCACAAAAACGTGGAGTTTGTACACGTGTTGGTACTATGACACCTAAGAAACCAAACTCAGCACTTCGTAAATATGCGCGTGTTCGTTTAAGTAATGGTATGGAAGTTACAGCTTACATTCCAGGTATCGGACACAACTTACAGGAACACAGTGTTGTATTGATTCGTGGTGGACGTGTTAAAGACTTACCAGGTGTTCGTTACCACATCGTTCGTGGAACTTTGGACTGTGCTGGCGTAAATGACCGTAAACAATCTCGTTCATTATACGGAACTAAAAGACCTAAGAAATAGATCAATCGTGAAAGGAGGAAATTAGATGCCTAGAAAAGGACACATTGCGAAACGTGACGTACTAGTCGACCCAATTTATAACTCTAAGTTGGTTACTCGTTTGATCAACAAAATCATGATTGATGGTAAAAAAGGGGTTGCACAAACTATTTTGTACAACGCGTTTGAAATCGTAGAAGTAAAAACAGGAAAAGCACCAATGGAGGTTTTCGAACAAGCTTTAGAAAACGTTATGCCTCAATTGGAATTGAAAGTTAGACGTGTAGGTGGAGCCAACTACCAAGTACCAGTTGAAGTAAGCGACGAACGTCGTTTGACTTTAGGACTTCGTTGGATCGTAAACTACGCACGTTTACGTAACGAAAAAACAATGGAACAGAGATTAGCAGCTGAAATTATTGATGCTTCTAATGGAACTGGTGCCAGTGTTAAAAAACGTGAAGACACTCACAAAATGGCAGAAGCTAACAAGGCTTATGCTCACTACCGTTGGTAAGAGAAGGAGTAAAGAAATATGGCTAGAGAATATGCTTTACACGAAACTCGTAACATCGGTATCATGGCTCACATCGATGCCGGAAAAACAACAACAACAGAACGTATTCTTTACTACTCTGGTGTAAACCACAAGATTGGTGAAACACATGATGGAGCTAGTACAATGGACTGGATGGAGCAAGAACAAGAACGTGGTATCACAATCACTTCTGCTGCTACAACAGCTCACTGGAAAAAGACAGATGGAACTGGTAAAGAATGCCGTATCAATATCATCGATACACCAGGCCACGTAGACTTCACTGTAGAAGTTGAACGTAGTTTACGTGTATTAGATGGTGCCGTAACAGTATTAGATGCCAAAGCAGGTGTTGAACCTCAAACTGAAACAGTTTGGCGTCAAGCTACTGAATATAACGTTCCACGTATTGTATTCTGTAACAAAATGGATGCTACAGGTGCTGACTTCTTAATGTCATGCAATACAATCATCGATCGTTTAGGAGCTAAATCTTGTCCAATTCAGTTACCAATTGGTGCTGAATCAGACTTCGAAGCTATCATTGATATTATCAAGAGAAAAGCTTACGAATTTAGTGGAGATTATGGTCGTGTAATCACTGAAATCCCAGTTCCAGAAGATATGGTAGATCTTATGGAAGAATACCGTGCTAAATTATTAGATTATTTAGCAGATTATGATGAAGATTTCATGATGCAAGTATTAGAAGGTGAAGAACCTTCAATCGAAGAAATCAAACGTGTATTACGTATTGCTGTATGTAATGGTGACTTCTTCCCAGTATTATGTGGATCTGCATATAAGAACAAAGGTGTTCAATTAGTATTGGATGCAGTAGTAGATTACTTACCAAGTCCATTAGATGTACCTTCAATTAAGGGTACTACATTAGACGGAGAACCAGATGTTCGTCACCCTGGTGATGATCAACCATTCTCAGCATTAGCATTTAAAATCGCTACAGACCCATTCGTTGGAAAATTATCTTTCTTCCGTGTTTATTCAGGTACTGCAAAAGCAGGAAGCTATGTATTAAACTCAACTAAAGATAAAAAAGAACGTTTCGGACGTATCGTTCAGATGCATGCCAATGCACGTAAAGAAATCACTGAAGTTTATTCAGGTGATATCGCTGCTGCAGTTGGTTTAAAGGTTACTACAACAGGTGATACATTGTGTGATGAAGATCACCCAATCATCCTTGAATCTATGGAATTCCCTGAACCAGTAATCGAATTGTCTTTGGAACCAAAAACTAAAGCTGACCAAGACAAAATGGGATTGGCTCTTGCAAAACTTGCAGAAGAAGACCCTACTTTCAAAACATATACAAACGAAGAAACAGGACAAACAATCATTGCCGGTGTAGGTGAACTTCACTTGGATATCATTGTTGACCGTTTACGTCGTGAATTTAAAGTTGAAGCAAATGTTGGACAACCACAAGTTGCTTACCGTGAAACAATTCGTCAGGCTGCTGATTGTGAAGGAAAATATATCCGTCAGTCAGGTGGTCGTGGACAATATGGTCACGTATGGATCAAATTCGAACCAAACGAAGGAAAAGGATTTGAATTCGTTGATGCTATCGTTGGTGGTAGCGTACCTAGAGAATATATCAAACCAACTCAAGAAGGTTTGGAAGCAGCATTGGAAAATGGTATGGTTGCAGGTTACCCAGTAATCGATGTCAAAGCTACATTATTTGATGGATCATACCACGATGTCGACTCTAGTGAAATGGCTTATAAGATTGCCGCTAGTATGGCATTGAAAGAAGCCGGAAAGAAATGTAAACCTGCTATTCTAGAACCAATCATGTTCGTAGAAGTAACTGCACCAAGTGAATACTTAGGTAGCGTTATGGGTGACATTTCAAGTCGTCGTGGACAAATCACTGAACAGGAAGAACGTGGAAATGCCATTATCGTTCGTGCACATGTTCCATTGTCAGAAATGTTCGGATATGTTACAGACTTACGTAGCTTTACTCAGGGACGTGGAAACTACTCTATGAAGTTCGACCACTATTCAGAAGTTCCAAAGAGTATTGCAGAAAAAATTATTAAAGAGAATTCAAGCGAAAACTAGTTGATTTTCGCTTGGTTCTGAAATACAATATTTATTGTATGAAATATGTTAGCATTTAGGAGGAAATTATAAATGGCTAAGGAAAAATTTGACAGAAGTAAAACTCACGTTAATATTGGTACTATCGGTCACGTTGACCACGGTAAAACAACATTAACAGCAGCTATTACAACAGTATTAGCTAAAAAAGGTATGGCTAAAGCTGAAGCTTATGACCAAATCGATGGTGCTCCAGAAGAAAAAGAACGTGGAATCACTATCAACACTGCACACGTTGAATACCAAACAGAAAAACGTCACTATGCACACGTTGACTGTCCAGGCCACGCCGATTATGTAAAAAACATGATCACTGGTGCTGCTCAGATGGATGGAGCAATCTTAGTAGTTGCTGCATCTGATGGACCTATGCCTCAAACACGTGAACACATCTTGTTAGCACGTCAGGTAGGTGTTAAATATATCGTTGTTTACTTAAACAAATGCGATATGGTTGATGATGAAGAATTAATCGACTTAGTAGAAATGGAAGTTCGTGAATTATTAAACGAATACGGATTCGACGGAGACGAAACTCCAGTTATCCGTGGATCAGCTTTAAAAGCTCTTGAAGGAGATCCAAAATACGAACAATCAATCTATGATTTGATGGATGCTGTTGATACTTGGATTCCAGATCCAGCTCGTGAAATGGATAAACCATTCTTGATGGCAATCGAAGACGTTATGACAATTTCTGGTCGTGGTACAGTAGCTACAGGACGTGTTGAACGTGGTCAAGCTCACTTAAACGACGAAGTTGAAATCGTTGGTATCAAAGACACTCAAAAAACAGTATTAACTGGTTTGGAAATGTTCCACAAACAATTAGACGTTGCTGAAGCAGGTGACAACATTGGTGCATTGTTACGTGGTATTGCACGTGACCAAATCCAACGTGGACAAGTATTAGCTAAACCTGGAAGTGTACACCCTCACACTAAATTTAAAGCACAAGTTTATGTTTTAACTAAAGAAGAAGGTGGACGTCACACTCCATTCGTTTCTAACTACCGTCCTCAATTCTACTTCCGTACAACTGATGTTACAGGTGTAATTACATTGCCAGAAGGAACTGACATGGTAATGCCTGGTGACAACGTTGTTATGAACGTTGAATTGATTGCTCCAATCGCTATCGAAACTGGTACTAAGTTCTCTATCCGTGAAGGTGGACACACTGTAGGTGCTGGTAACGTTACTGAAATTGACGCTTAATTAAACTTATAAAAACTAAGGACTGATACATTTGTATCGGTCTTTTTTTTTATGTTTTTGGCTTTAGCCAGTTTGAGCGAGGGATTCGAGCGAAAACAACAAAACCACCTGCTATGCGGGTGGTGTCAAAAAATGTTATACAAAATAATCACCATTCTTTCTATAATGAAGGTGTTCAAGCTATCAAAATAAGAAAGAATGGTGATTATAATGGCTAATAAAGCAAACTCTTTAGCACATACAAAATGGATGTGTAAGTATCACATCATTTTCACTCCAAAGTATAGACGAAAAGTGATATACAATCAATATCGAAAAGATTTAGGTGAAATATTGAGAGAATTATGTAGATACAAGCATGTAGAAATAATAGAAGGACATTTGATGAGGGACCATGTACACATGCTGGTTATGATACCTCCATCATTATCTGTATCTGCATTTATGGGATATCTGAAAGGAAAGTCAGCATTAATGATGTTTGACAGACATGCAAATCTGAAATATAAGTTTGGAAACAGACATTTTTGGAGTGAAGGATATTATGCAAGTACTGTAGGGTTGAATGATGCAACGGTTGCAAAATATATTCGTGAGCAGGAAATGCACGATATCGCAATGGATAAAATGAGTGTAAAAGAGTACGCAAATCCATTCTCAGAAGCAGAGCAACAGGCGTATAAACAAGAAAAAGCGAGGAGAAAGAATAAGTAAAAAATAAAGCCCTTTGAGGGCTGGCGAGAGTCAAAAGCGATAGCTTGAACGAAGTGAAAGCAGCGCCTTGAGACGCGAGCTGGCAGTAAAGGCTTATAGCCGCAGAGAAAACCGCGCTTTTTAAACGCGGTTTTTATTTGTTGAAAATGTAATAAATGTAAACGAAATGTAAAAATGTAATATTTCTTTATTGACATTATAAACATCTTGCATTATTATACAAAACATATAAGAATAGTATGTATTAAAGGAGTATGATTATGACAAAAATAACCAGAGATCAACGAAATTTCAAATTCGAAACTTTACAACTTCATGTAGGACAAGAACAAGCAGATCCAACGACTGATGCACGTGCAGTTCCAATTTATCAAACTTCATCTTATGTGTTTAGAAATTGTGATCATGCTGCAGCACGTTTTGGATTGAGTGATGCAGGAAATATTTATGGTCGTTTAACCAATCCAACTGAGGATGTATTTGAAAAGCGTATAGCAGCTCTTGAAGGTGGTGTTGCCGCATTAGCCGTAGCATCTGGTGCAGCAGCAGTTACTTATACGGTTTTAAATTTAGCTCAAAATGGAGACAATATTGTTTCGGCAAAGAATATTTACGGTGGTTCATTTAACTTATTTGAACACACATTACCTCAATATGGTATTCAAACAACCTTTGTAGATATTTTTAATGAAAAAGAAGTAGAAAATGCTATTAATGAAAAGACAAAGGCTTTGTATATTGAAACATTAGGAAATCCAAATTCGGATGTAGTGGATATTGAATCTGTCGCAAGGATTGCTCATAGACATAAAATTCCATTAGTAGTGGATAATACTTTCGCAACACCATATTTAATAAGACCAATTGAATATGGAGCTGATATTGTTGTTCATTCAGCAACAAAATTCATTGGAGGACATGGAACAAGCATTGGTGGTGTCATTGTTGATGGGGGAAAATTTGACTGGGAAGCTAGTGGAAAATTTGATTCATTAACAAAACCAAATCCAAGCTATCATGGCATTAGTTTTACAAAAGCATGTGGACCGGCGGCTTTCGTTACTAAAGTACGTGCTATTCTTTTAAGAGATACTGGAGCTACGGTTTCTCCTTTCAATGCATTCTTATTCTTACAAGGATTAGAAACATTGTCTTTACGTGTAGAACGTCATACTTATAATGCTTTAAAAGTTGTTGAATATTTGAATAATCATCCTCAAGTAGAAAGTGTGTCTCATCCAAGTGTTTCTACAGATCCTAAACAACAAGAATTGTATAAAAAGTATTTTCCTAATGGAGGAGGTTCTATCTTTACATTTGATATTAAGGGCGATGCACAAAAGGCTAAAGATTTTATTGATAATCTAGAATTATTCTCTTTATTAGCTAATGTTGCCGATGTAAAATCTTTAGTCATTCATCCAGCAACTACAACGCATTCTCAATGTACAGAAGAAGAGTTGCTAGATCAGGGTATTCGTTCAAAGACAATTCGTTTAAGTATTGGATGTGAAAACATCGATGATATTATTCAAGATTTGGATGAAGCATTTAAAGCAGTCGCATAGTGAATGAAAGTCAGGAATATATTTCTGACTTTTTATTAATGGGATGATTTTAGGATATTTAAAAATCAAAATATATTTGTTCAGAATATAATAGTTTTGATAGAATAACATTGCTTTTTTGAAAGGATGGTTTGATTGGATAAAAAAAGATTGCGAATTTTAGTGTATGTGGTTGGAATGTTTATATTAGCTTTAGGTCTAACTTTAAATACAAAGGCGAATCTAGGAGTCTCTCCAATAATATCGGTGCCTTATAGTATATCGCAAATTACAGGATTAAATTTTGGAGATTTAACTTTTGTGGTATACGCCATATTTGTCATCGTTCAGATTATAATTCATATTCGATTAAAAAATCATAAGAGAATTGCATCAGACATACTACAGTTACCACTAAGTTTAATATTTACGCGTTTATTGAACATATTTACTGTATATATTCCAACTTCACAAAATTTAGGAATTCGTTTTATAATACTTACTTTTGCGATAATTTGTACTGGAATAGGTGCAGCAATGTCATTAAGTATGCAAATTGTTCCGAATCCTGGAGATGGGATTGTACAAGCCTTAGCGGAAAGATTTGATAAAAGCGTAGGTATAACTAAAAATTTGTTTGATTGTCTAAATTTAAGTATTACGTTATGTATTAGTTTATTTATTGCTCATCAAATTGTTGGTGTTGGAATAGGGACAGTGATTGCAGTGGTAGGAGTAGGTAGAGTGATAGCTTTATTCCATCATATATTCGAATCTAAGATTGAATACTTAATTTTTGATTAAATGACTGGCTTTATGCCAGTTTTTCTTTTAAAAACGGCGATGTAAGCGTATACAGTAAAAAAGATGAAAAAAATTCAAAAAAACATTTGACGAAGGAGGAAGTATTT
>ULWP01081764.1_pt1 | contig 10873 bp, 6 predicted proteins | sample 1960461 | NCBI WGS metagenome assembly ULWP01 (sample SAMEA4835815, study PRJEB28245) | human gut metagenome | biome: gut microbiome; material: fecal sample | place: Denmark | collected 2008
TGGGTGTAGGCAACATCTTCGGCTTCCAGGCTGTCCGAGACGTATAGATGAGAAAAGACACCGTCCACTACCAGGTTTGGAAGCCGGAATGCCTCCAGGATCTCCTTCCGGTTTTCCGCCAGGATGCCCAGCCGGTGCATCCCCGTGTCCAGGGCCAGATGGACATGGACACGCCGCCCTCTGGCTGCCAAGGCCCGCCCGTGGTCAATATCCGCCACCGTCTGGGTCAGATGCCATCGCGTCAAGAGCGGAGCTTCCTCCGGGGAGGTATAACCTAAGATCAAGATTGTCCCCCGGATGCCCGCCTTTCGCAGAGCAATCCCCTCGGCCAGGCAGGCCACGGCAAAGGCCCGGACGCCCGCTCGCTGTAAGGTGCGGGCGGTCACTGCCCCGCCGTGACCGTAGGCCTCCGCCTTTACCACCGCCATCAGCTCTGTCCCCGGGGCCAATGTGTTCCGCAGCACCTGGGCGTTGTGCCCAAGGGCCGCCAGATCCACCTCCCGCCAGGCCCGAGCGGTGGGGCTGGGCTTCTTTTGAAGCCTCAGCAGGCAAGGGGCGGAGAGCAGCGCACTGAGCGCCAGCACCACAATAAAATGGAGAACACTGTTTTCAATGAGCATTTCTCCCAGTCCCAGTAGCTTTGCCGCTCCCCGGACCAGTACGATGCAGAGGGGATGGAGCACATACATGGCTGTGGAAAATTCCCGGACTTTCCTGGACTCGCCCTTGTTTCCGCCCAGCAGCAGAGAAAAAAGGCATACTATGCACAGGGGGAGGGCGAGGTACATGCTGTCGTGGCGCTGGACATCCATGCGATGGAGCCACAGCCCCTCGGCGCTCATGGCTGCCAGAGAGAGGAAGAAGCCCGCCAGAGACAGCTTTTGGTTCCACCGCCTTCCGGCGGCCCCAAGCAGAAGGAACAGTGGCGCGAAGAACAGGCCATTGCGGGTATAGCCGCACAGTGTAAAAATGCCGTCGTAAAGGGTCCGAAGCAGCGGGATCTGGGAAACCAGTCCATAGTAACTGTCCCCGCCCAGACCGATGAGATAGAGTAGCGCCGCCACAGGCAGAGCCACCCGCAGGCCCAGCCGGCTGAGCCACCGGGCGATGACGATGCCCAGAATGGTCGCCGGGAAATACCACAGGTGGTAGAAGGTGCCGTCCACCAGCAGTTTCCGCAAAACATCCGCCGGACCGGTGAAGCTGCCGGCATAGAGATTCACTGGCAGATACAAAAGGATGCAGACGCCGTAGAGCAGGCAGAGCTTTTTCAGCTGCCGCCCCACACCAGCCCAGTGATTCCGGCTCAGAAAGTACCCAGTGGTCATCAGAAAGAATGGGACTGCCACCCGGGCCAGTACCCGGGTAAGCCAGAAATCAGCCATGGCAGACACATCCGCCAGGGGCGAGGTGTGGTTCATCACCACCAGCAGGACTGCCGTCAGACGAAAGAGGTCCAAAGTCGGGACGGTTTTCTTAGCCGTTCTCATGGGTATCCCCCCACCATGTCAGGATAAATCCCTCCACATTGTCGCCGGATATCTGGCAGCAGCCCTCCGGCACTTCCACCTCTGTGACGGCTCCGGCGGCGGGCACATAGAACACCTGGGCCATGCGGCCGTTTTCCAGAGCGACGCTCCGGGGACCCTGCCGCAAAAAGTCCCGGTACTCCTCCAGACACAGCCCGTTGGTTTCCATCAGCTGGGCGTGGGGCGCCCCCACATAGCGGAAGTGCCACGGCTCAGCCGAGATCCCGGTGACTTCCTCCTTGCCCCGCTGGTAGCGTTCGATAAAGCCGTACCGGGCCGCCAGACGCCTAAATCTTCCGCAGACGCCGTCATAGGGAAAGGCAGGCCGGATGAAGTCGATGTATCCGGCAGCCTTTCCCAGGTCGATGGCGAGGCCGGTCTGATGCTCACTGCATCCTGGAAGGGCCACATACTGGCGGGTAAATGTCTCCCCATGCTCCGCCATGGAGTCGTCCCAGATCCGCTGCTGTTCCTGCTGGCTCCGCCAGCCGGACACCGGCACGATCTCCCGCTGTCCCCCCGCCTTTTGGATACAGGCAGACAGTAGCTGCCGTGCCCGGCTTTCAAGAAGAATGTCGGGGTGGTGCGGGTCCACCGAGGTCAGCGCAGATCGCTCTTTTTCATGCAGGGGATGCGCCCGGTTGACCAGGACCAGCGGCCCCTGAAAAATCTGCTCCCGGGGAATCGACACGGTTCTCATCCCGCCACCCCCAACTCGATCAGGCGGGTCACCAGCTCCCCAAAGGAAATGCCGATGCCCTGCATCATGCTGGGGTAGCGGCTGTGGGCGGTGAAGCCGGGGATGGTGTTGACCTCATTGAAGACGATCTCCCCATCCGGGGTGAGGAACAGATCCACCCGGGCGAATACCCGGCAGTCCAGGGCACGGTAAATGGTTTTTGCCGCTGCCTGGATCTCTGCCGCCTTCTCCGGCGGGATGCGGGCGGGACAGTGGATGGCGGAGGTCTTTAAGGTGTACTTCTCCTCATAGTTGAAAAAGCCCTCCGACAGCGCAATCTCGTCCAACAGACCCACGGTCAGTTCCTCGTTGCCCATGACCGCGCAGCCCACCTCAAAGCCGGGGATCGTCTCCTCCAGGATCACGGCGCTGTCGTGGCGGAAGGCCTCCTCCATGGCGGCGGGCAGCTCTTCCGGCCCGGAGACTTTGGTGATACCGAAGGAGGAACCGGCCCGGACCGGCTTGACAAACACCGGGTATCCCAGTTCCTCCGCTGCCTGGGCGATCCGGCTGAAATCATCGCTGGAATGAAAGACGTGGCTCCGGGGGACCCGGATGCCGGCCAGGGCCGCCAGCTGGTGGGCCCGGTCCTTGTCCATGCACAAGGCGCTGGACAATGTCCCGCAGCCGATGACCGGGACCCCGGCCAGTTCAAAGAGTCCCTGTACCGTACCGTCCTCGCCGTTCTTGCCGTGGAGGACTGGGAATACCGCGTCAAAGAGGAGACGGCGGCCGGAGCCGTCCAGCAGTAGTAAAGCGTGGGCCTCCCGTTCCACCAGCGGGGTGCAGGGGATACAGTCTGCCGCCTGCTGCCAAGTACCGTCCTCCAGCCGGGAGAGGTCGCCGGTATAGCAGAGCCACTGCCCCTCCCGTGTGATGCCCACAGCCAAAGGAGTATAGCGGGCGGGGTCCATGTGGGACAGCACCGCATAGGCGGAATGGAGAGAAACTTCGTACTCCGTGGAGCATCCGCCGAAGAGAACGAGAATGGTTTTCATGGGATAAGACCTCCTAATCAAAATAAAGCGCCTGGTTCTGATACTGAAATGGTACCAGAACCAGGCGTTTCATACTTGTCTATCTACCAACGGATGCCTTGCAAGTTTTCTGCGAAATTCTTGTGATTTTCTTACGGCGCTTCTGAATGGTCTGACGGAAGACAGATGGTGAAGGTGATCCGATCCTCGGTGCTGTCCGCCCGAATGGTCCCGCCGTGGAGCTCCACGATCTCCTTGGCGATGGCTAAGCCAAGGCCCGCACCACCTGTCCGGGTGGCGCGGGAGCTGTCCAGACGGAAGAACTGTTCAAAGATCCGGTCCAATTTCTCCTGGGGGATGTTCTTTCCCGCATTGGAGAAGGTGAGTACGATTTTCCCGGCCTCTATCCGTCCGGCAATTTCCACCGTGCTGTCCGGCAGGCTATAATAAGACGCGTTGCGCAGGAGATTATCAAAGACCCTTGCCAGCTTATCCGGGTCACAGGAATAGTGCAGCTTGGGCGGCAGATCCAGGCTGCATGACAGCCCCGATTCTGCGAAAATGGGGCGGAATTCGCTGGCGACCTGCTCCAGCATCCGCGTCAGGTCCACGCTCTGCCGCTCCAGCTCCAGGCGAGAGAGGTTGAAGCGGGTGATGTCGAAGAACTCGTTGATGAGGTCCTCCAGCCGCTCCGCCTTCTCCAGGGCGATGCCGGTGTACCTGGCCCGGATCTCCGGGGAGATCTGAGGCTCATCCCGCAGGAGGGTCAGGTAGCCGATGACGCTGGTCAGGGGCGTTTTCAGGTCGTGGGCCAGATAGACGATTAGGTCGTTTTTCCGCTGTTCTGCCTCCCGGGCTGCCCGGGCGTCCCGGAGAGCCTGCTCCCGGGCCAGATTCAGCTGGATGGAGATGTCCTCCAGGGAATCCGGCAGCTGGATGGGCTCCTCACTGGGGCGGGATAATTGCTCTGCCGCATTGGCCACCACGTCCAGCTGCTTGATGGGCTTGGAGATAAAATAGAAGCTGATGGCCACCCAGCCCGCCAGCACTGTGACGATGCAGACCAGAACGATGTAGTCTCGAACCCAATTCAGGAAGTCGTAGAGCGGCGAGGGCTGCCAGGTGATGCTGGCGCAGATGATGAAGCACAGGAATGCCAAGGCCATCACTGCGACCACCCAAGCCATGAGGACCAGCAGGTAGCCGCCCCAGATGCGCAAAGATCTCCGGCGGCTGCGGGTATTTCCTTTCTTACTCAATGGTGTACCCCACCCCCCAAACGGTCTTGATGAATTTGGGCTTTCGGCTGGGCTCGTGCATCTTTTCCCGTAGCCGGGCGATGTGACTCATGACGGTGTTGTTGCTGTCCATAAACGCCTCGCCCCAAACATGTTCAAACAGTTCCTCGCTGGACACCACATTCCCCCGGTGCTCACATAGATACCAGAGAATGGAGAATTCCAAGGGCGTCAGGGCCAGTTCCTCGCCGAACAGGACGCACTTGTGAGTGGCCTTGGAGATCTGAAGGCCTCGAAAGTCGTATTCGGTGACCTCCTGGACTGTCCCCTCCCTGGGGTTGTACCGGGTGTAGCGGCGCAGCTGAGTCTTGACCCGGGCCACCAGTTCCAGAGGATTGAAGGGCTTGGTGATGTAGTCGTCCGCTCCCAAGGTCAGCCCCATGATCTTGTCCATATCCTCCACCTTTGCGGTGAGCATGATGATGGGGAACAGGTGGTCCTCCCGGATGCGCTGGCAGAGGGTAAAGCCGTCCATGTCCGGCAGCATCACATCCAGCACCGCCAGATTCAAGCGTGTCGTCCGCACACAAGCCAGGGCGTCGGAGGCATTATAGAATTTGTGGATGGTGAAGCCTTCGTTTTTCAGATAGACCTCCACCAGATCTGCGATCGCAGTCTCGTCATCGACGACTAAAATATGTGTAGCCATAGTTGCCGGCCTTTCGTGTTTTTCTGCATTATAGCACGGAACGTATAAAAAAGCGAGTATGACTCTTGATTTTTCCTAAACATGTCCTAAAGGGGACTGTTGCGGTCTCCTGTCTGCGCAAAAATCTCACCAGACTGTATCGAAACTACGATCTTCCAGACTCCTGATTTCGTAGGGTCGAAGTCGTGAAGCTGCGCCGCAGTGCTCTGTCATCCTTCGCTGGCAGGATCGGTCTGCGTATCATACGATGAACATTCCTCCAGATCTGCAGCCTGCTACCCGGATAGGCTTTTTTCAGCTTTGTGACAGCACGCTCCTTTGCCTTTTCCACGGCGGACTCCTTCATCATGTGGTACATGCCGATTTCCTTCAGCGAAGTTTTTTCAAATACGAATACGCCGTAGAATTTTCCGAGGATGTCCCTGTCCTTCTTCGGGAGAGCATCAAATAGTTCCTGCAGCAGCTCAATGCAGACTTTTCGATACACGACCTGCTCCGCAGAAACAGAGAGATTCCCAGGCATCAGCCGCTCAAAGGGATCACCGTCATAGCTCCCAGGGATAAGATCATTGACACCAACAAAATGGGTGTTGTAACGGATGTGCTTGACAGCCTGTTCCAGAAGGACATCCATTTTCTCCGCGATCTCTTCGATGCTGAACTGACCTGAATGATATAGCCTTTGTGCCTGCCGGACAGCATCCATCTCGTGCTTGCTCAGAGAAAGATTTTCGATATGTTGCTCCAGCCAACGGGTCATCCGGCCTTTCAGATGTGGGTACAGGTAGGTGGCAAGCACAGCACGGCTCTCATCGTATTCTCTGCTCTGGACCCGTGTCAGAAATTCCAACGCACCCTCGCCGCAAAGATCCTCCAGAATCGTTTTCGTATAGCCGGACAACTCTCCCGGTCTTTCCCTGTCCATATGCAGACAGTTGAACTCTCTGGCAGTCTCCCGGGCGATGCGCCGGATCAGCCCGAGATTCCTGCGGTACAACTCCTCCAGCGCGCGCTCATCACCGCCGTAATATCGGCGGACCAATTCCTCATTGGTCATGGGTCCCACCCGCCTTTGCTTTCGGTGGACGCCCTCGGGGCTTGCTCACTCTGGTGATGCGGCAATATTCATACACTTGCGCAGTAGATATTTGTTCAGAAAACTCCTCAACAGAGATATCCGGGCTGCGTAGCGCATCGTAGAGCCGGTCTCGCACATGATCCTTGGCTCTTCTGGCATCCTCCTGAGAGATAGCTCCCCGCTGCATATCCTTCGTGATCCTGGAAAAGGCAGTCAGCTTGGCCTTCACCTTGGGGTTGTTCTTTGCCAGTTCCTTTTGAACTTCCACCGTGCCAAATTGCCGACAGGTGTAGCCAGGAGCGTGGGGACAGGCCCCTTCGCAGTACAAAGCGTGGACGCCGCTCTTCAGCATGAAGTATTTCCCGCAGATGATGCAGCGGCGGATGTTGTGTCCGCTATTCAGGGCCAGCATATAGTCTGCCTTCATCAGCGCCTGTAAGCTGTCCGTCACATGCTCCTGACAGATGGCCATGGAGCCGTCCGGCAGCTCCCGCGGGACATAGGAGAGCATATATTCATCGTGTCTCCTGTAGCAGTCCCCGTGGTAAGTGATGGGGTTGACGATCAGCTTCTCTGCGGTGCGATCATCGTTATAGAAACCATAGAGCGCTGCCGCATAACTTTCCGGCCCATTGGTCGTGAGTGTGGAGAGGATAAACTTGATGAAATTCCGGATGGTAGGAACAAAGGCACGGATGTCGTGAAGATACATCATGTAGCGGTCGATGTATTTCTTGTAGGCACTCCAGGTATCTTCGCACGCTCCCAGGAGGCGAAACATCTCGTAATAAAACAACTCGCCCTTTTCCTCGCTGCCCTCTCTGCGACGAAACAGATCCAGCAGTCCCAAGGAGATTTCAGGATCGCTGTCCCCATCATCGCTCTGGAAGAATTCTTCCGCTGAGGCGCTGAGAAGTTTTGTCTGATCATCCTCTGAAAGGCTGTGCTCCTCGGGAGGAAACAAGCTGAACTGTCCTGTGATCTCCCGTATCACCGAAAAGAAAGCGTCATAGCAATCGTCCGGTAGCAAGCGGAACACAGTATATCGGCGAAGTTCCTGACAGAGCTGCTCCATCTCATCATTCAGTTTCCACCAAAGTTCACTCTTGCGGACATACTCGTAGATGTCCATAAGGGTACGGATGCGCACCATCCGTTCGTGCAGGGGGTGGTAGTCATCCGGTGATAGATTCAGCAGATCTTCGGTCAGCCTGCCTGCCTCAAACTGCTGCCCGTTCAGCTCCAAGGTGCTGCCGTAGGTATAGAATATGATGCTCCCCTCCATTTCCGCTGGCCCCCTCCTCTGCAATAATTTGTCCTACTTGATTTTTAATCTGTCCATGCTTTTTATCAGGATACCATCTTTTCCACCACAATACAAGCAGAGGGGCAAGGGGATGCTCAAAAGTCCTGTGGGCACTGCTCCTCTAAAAGAATACTACTCCCACTTCTTTCGAGGTGGGAGATTTTTGTATTCAGATATTTTGAATTGGAGGTACTGACTATGAGCAACAAAATGGACCGTCCTCTGGTCACGGTGGACGGTAGGACGCTGATGGACCGTCCGCTGGAGCCGCCCAATTTTGTGGTGGACACGCTGATCTCTCAGGGTCTGCATATCCTGGCGGGTTCACCCAAGGTGGGCAAGTCCTGGCTGGCCCTGTGGCTGGCGGTGACGGTGGCCAAGGGAGAACCGGTCTGGGGAATGAGCGTGAAGCAGGGCACCACCCTCTATCTCTGCCTGGAGGACTCCGTCCTTCGCATCCAGAACCGCCTCTTCGAGATCACAGAGGACGCGCCGGACAGCGTCCATTTCTGTACGGAGTGCGCTCCCATCGGCCAGGGGCTGGAGGAGCAGGTGGAGGGCTTCCTCGTAGCTCACCCGGATACTGTTCTGGTCCTCGTCGATACGCTGCAGATGGTCCGCCCCGTCCACGATGCCACCTACGCCAATGACTACCGGGACCTGTCCGTGCTGAAGCGGCTGGGGGACAAGCACGGCATCGCCATCCTGCTGATCCATCATCTGCGAAAGGAAACTGCCGATGATGTGTTCAACCGTATCTCCGGTACGACAGCCATCAGCGGGGCGGTGGATTCCAGTTTTACTCTGGTGGAAGATCGGCGCGGCAGCGGTAAGGCGAAGCTCTCCTGCATCGGTCGTGACATTGAATACCGGGAGTTGTCTCTGGAACGCAACGTTGAAAACGTGTGGGAGATGGTAGCAGACAGCAGAACGCAGCCGGAGCTACTGGGCGACCGGATCACCTATCTGGTCTCTGAACTGATGCGCGACCGTACGAAATTTATCGGCACTCCCACAGAGCTGTCTGAAAAAATCGACCCTGTCGGTATGGAGCGTATCTCGCCTAAGAAAGTGTCCCGCCTGATCCTGCAAAACCTTGACGCGCTAAGCAAAATCGGAATTTCCGGTATGGTGCGCCGCAGCAACGGGAAGCGGCTCATCGAGCTGCGCCGTGCCGAAAGTGACGATGCCCAGGGTGTACCTGTGGTCGCCCCTGTTGACCCTGTTGGGGCGCTGTGCGGCGATTTGCGGGAGATTGCCGGGCATGGCGAGTAAACACCCGCAGGGAAAAAGAAACGCCGTTTGTGGCCATTTGTGGCCGAAAGCGGAGCGCGGGTGTTCGGTGCAGGGAAATCACCTCCTTGGAGGTGGCCAGCATCGCGTTTGTCTGGTCTGCGGCAACGCCGCTGCCCGACTTCCGCATGAATTCCGGGCAGAAGCCCGGGCCCACTTTATCTACGATTTGGAGGAAACGACATGAAAAAAGATGTTAAATTCAGCACCCGCATGGCGTCCACAGACCGGGAGGCCATCAAGGAGTTGGCGAAGCAGTCCGGGATGTCCATGAGCGACTACGTCACTGCCTGCTGCCTGGGAAAGCAGGTGGTGGTCATCGACGGCCTGAAAGAAGTGCTGAAGGAGCTGAAGTCCATCGGCAGAAATCTGAACCAGCTCGTCACCCTGGCGCACATGGGACGAGTGACCGTGATCGATCTGGAAAGCGTATGTCGGGCGTTCTCTGAACTCTGTGGTGCCGTTCGGATGATCCTTGAACGAAAGCGCTGGTAAGCTATGGCTATCATCAGCTTCACAAACTACAAGCGGGGCCAGACCACCGGATGCATGAGCGCCGTGATGCGGTATACCATGCAGGATAAAAAGACCGAGTTCGAGGGGCAGCAGTTGGTCACAGGTATCAACTGTCAGCCGGAATCTGTCTACGCGGATTTCATGACCACCAAGCGGCTCTACCACAAGACGGACGGTGTACTGTTCTATCACATGGTACAGAGCTTCCCGAAAGGCGAAGCAGTCGACCCGGTCACCGCTCACGCGGCCGCGCTGAAGCTGGCCGAGTACTATGAGGGATACGAAGTTCTGGTCTGCACCCACACAGACCGTGAGCACATCCATTCCCACTTCCTCATCAACTCGGTCAATTTCGATACCGGACGGAAACTGCATATCGCAAAGGAGCAGCTCCAGGAACTGCGGCAACGCAACGACATGGTCTGCAAGGAGTTTTCACTTCCTGTATTTCAACCCAGGGAACAAAAGCAGAAAACAAAGACTATGACCATCGGAGAGTATCACACGGCGGCCCGTGGTCAGAGCAAGAAGCTGCAGCTCATGAATATCATCAATGACTGTATGCGCCACGCTTCCAACCGCGAGGAGTTCATTGCGCTGATGGAGAGCGAGGGCTACAAGGTTCGCTGGGAAAAGTCCCGAAAGAATATCACCTATACCACGCCGAGTGGCTGGCAGTGTCGGGACCGTTTGCTGTTCGGTGACAAATATCTAAAGGAGAACATGGAATATGAATTCAGGATCAGAGAAGAAATTATCTATGGACGAGCTCATGGCCCTGAACCGGCCCGAGCCTTCACCGCAGCCGACAGCGCGGGAGTCGAGTTCACCGATCACGCCCATTGTCATCCAGTGTCCGTTGCCGGAGGCTCTGACGATGCTGACACAGAAGACAGAATCCATCGGGTGGGAAGTGCGTGGAATGCGGGAGTATCTTCCGAACCTGAGATCACACACAGACCTGACAGCGGTGCAGAACAGCATGGCGAAGATCCAGAAATCGTTGACGGAGATGACCACTCTGCTGGAACAGGCTGGGAAGAAGAAAGAAAAGCATTCCTGCAAATGGCTGGACTGGCTTCCGGACTTCGACCTGATCGTAGTGGCCAAATGGATCGTACTGGTACTGCTCATCGTGGCGGCACTGCTGGGGATGGGGTATGGCACAGCGACAGTGGTCAGCAACATCCGCAACCTGTTTCTATGAAGCCGCTCCACGCTGGACTGTATGGTCTGGCGGTAACTGGAGCGTTACTGGATGATGGTAACGAAGATGTCGAGGAACGTTACCGCCGTATCCAGGCAGAACAGGAAGCCAAAAATATCGGCGCTGTCATCGGACTGGTGGCCGGCGTAGCCATGGTGCTCACACAGGATGAGCAATCATCTACAGAACAGCAGTGGACCGAAGATCAGCAGGCAGAACAAACACAGCAGCAGACTATGTAACGGTCTGCTATTTTTGTTGCCTGACTGTAGCGTCAGGGG
>ULWP01039974.1_pt1 | contig 10852 bp, 10 predicted proteins | sample 1960461 | NCBI WGS metagenome assembly ULWP01 (sample SAMEA4835815, study PRJEB28245) | human gut metagenome | biome: gut microbiome; material: fecal sample | place: Denmark | collected 2008
GCGGTGCTGCCTGCCCTGAAGCACGGCATACAGATATTACGGGGCTGGTCGGGGGAATGCTCTTCCCACAACGGCCATGAGCATAAGGAGCGTCATCAGAATGGCTAAGATACTGGCAGTCTGCATATCCGAAAAGAAAGGCACGCAAAAGCACGAGGTGCCGGAAATACAGCTCAAAGCGGATCACGGCATAGTGGGCGACGCCCATGCCGGCAATTGGCATCGCCAGGTGAGCCTGCTGGGCGCCGAGAGCGCAGCCAAGTTGCAGAAAAAGATAAGCTTCAGGCTCACCCCCGGCGCGTTCGCGGAAAACATACTCACCGAAGGCATATGCCTCTATGAGCTGCCGGTGGGAACGAGGCTCAGGCTAGGCCCAGATGCCATATGCGAGGTTACCCAGATAGGCAAGGAGTGCCATTATGACTGCGCCATACGCAAGGCGGCAGGGGACTGCGTCATGCCCCGGGAGGGCATATTCGTAAAGGTGCTCAAGGAGGGCTCCGTAAGGCCCGGGGACGAACTGGAGATAACACAGTAAGTCAAAGGGGGCCGTATGGCCCCCTTTGTTTCTGTTCCAGCTAAAACAGCTGATAATACCATACCAGCTTGCCGTGGGCCAGCCAGGGCAGTCTCGTCTGCATATCCCATTCGGGATACAGTCTCTTCATAAAGATGCTGTCACCTGTAATTATGTTGCCGCAATCCGGGCAAACGTAAAACTTGAGCTTCTTCATATTCCCTCCGTTAGCATCCTTAGGAGCCATATCTCCAGCGATAAAGCTTTCCAGCTCCGCCCCCGGCAACGCCGAAAGTCGGGGCAGCAGTGATATATCCGGGCAGCCCGGTCCCGCGTGTACTTATGCGGGGGATACTTCTTGAAATCTGATTATTCTATTGGGAAAAGTTTTTATTCCTCAAAGCCGCGGACGGAAGTACTTCTGTTACTTCCGCCCGCTTTTCTTATTCATTCTATTTTTTTGAATACCAATCTGTTACAATCTGTCTCCCTCAGGACATCCGATACCGTATGATCTGAACGATTTGTTCCATTCGAACCGTAATGACCGTATCAACAGCCCGGAAGGGTTCTCCGCTCTTCTCGATTGCGGCGAGCAGCTCCGGATATTCATAGACCGCTCCCTCGGATTCACCCTGCAGATCCGCCTGATCTTCAAAGGTACAGTCCTTCGACAGGGGCAGCGTCAAGCTTCCCAAATCATAGTACAGGGGCTGCCCATCGTTCCCATTGGTTCGATAAATGCCATCATCTTCCACAAGATCTACGCCGCCTGCTTCTGTACCGCCGTTAATATGAACCGTTCCGTCTTCCCTGGTAATAATTCCTATGGCAACAGTCTGCTGGCAGATCTGTATCCGGCCGCCTTGTTTTAAATTATCAATTTCTTCCATCTCGTAGCGGTCATAATCATAAATCTCCGCAGTCAGGGTATAACCATCCTCTGTTTTCTTCAGACCCGCTGCTGAAAATGCAACCGCGTATCCTCCGTCTGCCACGGCGCTTTCAGCGCTTTCCAGAGGGTACAACGGCATGGTGTATCCAAGATTTTCCACAATAGTCTGTGCTGTATCCAAAAGCTGAAGGGCATTATTTCCCCCGGAAATGCACCACTGTACGCCGGCCCCGAATGCATACCAGCCAACCCAAGCCGCATCATCCGACTGCCGCAGCTGTACAGAAATATCTTCGCCGCTCCAGTCCTCGCTCTTCGCCCATTCATAATTAAGCCCGGAAATATCCTGAACCGTGTTTGATTTCAGTGCGCGGCAGGAATACTCTGTTCCGTTCTGTTCAAAATCCACTTCTGCCATTTTTGCGGAATCCTTCCCCGTATCAATGATGTAGTAGGATGGATTCTCGGCGTCCTTCGGAAGCGGCACCGAATACCCCAAATGCTGAATTTCCTCCGCGCTGGCACTTGTTACGGGATTCGGCATTTGCAAGGATTCAGCCTTTTTCCTTTGCGTCAGTGTAACCGCCGTTATCACCAGCACCAAGCAGGCCGCCACTGCCCCAATGCGATAGATGAATGTGTATTTTCTGCGGTAGGGCTTCTGAGCCTCTTCCAAGAGTTCATTATCTACCGCCTGCATCCATAATTTAAAACGATTCTGTTTCATTGCGATATCCCTTCCTTTTCCAGTTCTTTACGAAGCTTGTTTCTGGTACGGAACAGAGAAGATTTCACCATCGATTCACTCATGTGGCATGCTTTTGCCAATTCACGAATGCTTTCCCCGTACCAGTAACGCCGTAGAAATAACGTTCGTGCTTCTAACGTCTGTTTTCTCAGAAAGCTATTTAGTACCCGGTTGATTTCCGCACTGTCCAGTTCTGCTTCCGATTCCCCGGTTTTCACAGTCAGCCATGGCTCCAATTGCTCAAAAGCCTCGGTCAAGGCGGTATTTCTCTGATCCGCTGTATTATAGTCATAACGATCCAGGGCCAGATTTCTGGTAATCCGGGCCAGAAATGCTTTCAGAGAATCCGGTTTCTCGGGCGGCATGGCGTTCCATGCATGTAAATAGGTGTCATTTACACATTCTTCTGCATCTCTCGGATCTGATAAAATCCTCCGGGCAACACTGATACAGAGTGATCCATATTTTTGTCTGGTATAAGTGATAGCCTTTTCCGACCGCTTAAAGAAAAGTCGGCCGATCTGCTGATCTTCCGGCAGGTTCTGCTGCGTCATTGATTTTAAGTCTGTATGTTCCATGTCGGGTTCCTCCGGTTATTGAAGCTGCTTCACCCTATATGACGGTTTTTCATATCCTTTCGTTGCATGATTTAAAATCTATCAGAAAAAGATTTAAAAGCCCTTCTATTACAAAAGAGGCGGATATTTCCGCCCCTTCGATTTAAAGCCTTATTATTTCCCGGCATTCCTGTTCATGATGGCCACCAGCGCCCATATGGCGCAGATCACGGCAAACACGCCGAGAATGCCCTTGCCCAGCACCGGCAGCACGTTTACCAGAGCCTGAGGGTCAAAATGCAGATCAAACATACTTCTTCCTCCTTTACATGCCCGCTATGACGTTCTCTATGAGGGTTATGACCAATCCGCCGGCTATTACCGATGCTATCTGGCCGCTGACATTTGCGCCTGCAGCGTGCATCAGCAGGAAGTTGCCCTGATCCTCCTCGCGCCCCATCTTATGCACTACCCTGCTGGACATGGGGAATGCCGATATGCCGGCTGCACCTATCATGGGGTTGATCTTGTTCTTGGAGAACAGGTTCAGCACCTTGGCGAACATCACGCCGCCCACCGTGTCGAATATAAACGCAACAAGACCCAGCGCCAGTATCACCAGCGTCTCAAGGGTGACAAACATCTCAGCCTTCATGCGGAAGGAAACGGACAGGCCCAGCACAAGTGTGATGAGATTTGCAAGATCCTTTTGCGCGGTCTCTGACAGGCTGCCAAGCACGCCGCATTCACGTATAAGGTTGCCAAACATCAGGAAGCCTATAAGCTCCGCGCTCTTGGGGGCTATGGTGCCTGCTATGACTGTAACGAATATAGGGAACAGTATGCGTGTGGTCTGAGACACCGCCTTGGGATTGTAGGGCATGCGTATGCGCCGCTCCTTTTGTGTGGTGCAGAGCTTTATCACAGGCGGCTGGACTATGGGCACCAGCGCCATGTAGCTGTATGCCGCCACCATTATGGCTCCCTGATAGTTGGACTTGAAGTAGTTCGCCACATATATGCTGGTGGGACCGTCCGCAGCACCTATTATGGCTATGCTTGCGGCGTCCTTCAGCTCAAAGCCCAGCAGCACCGCCATTCCAAGAGTAAAGAATATACCAAACTGAGCAGCCGCGCCGAAGAGCATCATCTTTGGGTTGGAAAGCAAAGGCCCAAAGTCTATCATGGCGCCTATGCCTATGAACAGCAGCAGCGGGAAAAGCTCGGTCGCTATGCCCGCGTTGAACATCGTCTCTATGGCCTCGGTATTCACAAAGGGCAGATTTACGAGTATCGCCCCAAAGCCCATGGGCAAGAGCAGCGCGGGCTCCATCTCCCGCTTTATCGCGCACCATATAAGGGCGCAGCCTATTACGATCATAACTCCCTGCTGCCAGGTAAAGTTCAGCACGTTCCCGAAAAGCTCATTGAAAAGCTGCATCGGCGTTCCTCCTTAGTCATTTTGTTTTATAAGTAACACTTATAGTTGTCGGACTTGTTATTACTTTTCGCAAAAATGGGCATAAGCCAATTTTTCCAGCATTCACCTATATAAAATGCCTGTTTTGTGCGAAAGTCAACCATAACCCCTTCCTATATCACAACTTTTAGCATTATATTCTATGGAAGTTCTTTTGTAAACAGTAATTATGCATTTTCTTAAATATTATTCCGTTAAAATACCGCCATAGTCCTGCAAAAGTTATAATGCATAACATTATTGTATAATTATGCTGCATATTAGCTTAAAAAATGCATTTCTGAATGTATTTATGCACATTTTATCAAAAAATTTTTATATTTTTGCATTTTAGGTATTTACAAACCGGATTTTGCGTGTATAATAAATCATGTGCTCAGCAAGAGAGCGCACCGCTGAATAAGTAAAATAAATTTTTTAAAATTGGAGGATACATTCAATGAAGAAACTGTTTGCGCTGGCCCTCGCGGCCCTGATGGTACTGTCCATGGCGGCCTGCTCCGCACCCGCCGCAGAGGAAACCGCCGCCCCCGCTACCGAGGCTCCTGCCGCCGAAGCTGCCGAAGCCCCCGCCGAGGAAGGCCCCGTAATGAAGAAGATCAAGGAAAGCGGCAAGCTGGTTGTAGGCACCGAAGCCCAGTACGCCCCCTATGAGTTCAAGGATCTGGACGCCAACTTCGCAGGCTGCGATATGTGGCTCGCACAACAGATAGCCGATGCCCTGGGCGCAGAGCTCGAGGTAGTCGATATGAGCTTTGACGGCATAATCCCCGCCGTTCAGTCCAGCCAGGTGGATATAGGCATAGCCGCCTTCACCGTTACCGAGGAGAGGGCACAGGTCATCGACTTCTCCGAAGTATACGAGAAGAGCCCCCAGGCCGTTATAGTAAAGAAGGGCAACGAAGCCACCTACTCCACCAAGGAGAGCTTCGCAGGCCAGAAGGTCGGTGCGCAGAAGGGTACCGTGCAGTCCCTGCTCATCAAGAACGTGCTGACCGGCAGCGAGCTGTTTGAGCTTGACAAGTACCCTGAGCTGGGCATGGAGGTTGCCGCCGGCAACATCGCCGCTCTGGTAGTTGACTCCGCGGTCGCGGACGCCCTCATCAAGAGCAATCCCGAGCTGGCTCTGGCTGAATTTGAGTTTGACCCCAACGAGGTAAACTACGGCAAGGCCGCTGTCATCGCAAAGGGCAACGAGGACTTCGTAGCCGCCGTAAACGAAGTGATTACCAAGGTCGCCTCTGACGGTTCCTTCCAGAAGGCATATGACGACGCGGTAGCCCTCGCGGACTCCATGGGTCTTGAGATGGACTAAAGTCCGGAAAAGCTCACCATACCGGCCGTGCCCGAGGCCTGACCGCCCCGGGTTCGGCTTTTCCAGTTTAGCAAGCTAAAAAGAAAGGCGGCTCGCACTAATGGCAGCACTTATAGCATTCCTGACACGGATGTGGACCCTGTTCACAAGATATAATACCTTCTTTGCGGAGGGCATAAAGAACACCCTCATCATCGCCTTCTTCTCCGTGCTGCTCGGCACAGTATTCGGTACCCTCATGGCGATGCTCCGCATGAGCAAGGTAAAGCCCCTGCGCTACCTTGCCACCGCATACATCGAGTTCATACGGGGCACCCCGTTGATGGTTCAGCTCATGTTCATATTCTACGGCCTGCCCATGACCGGCATAAAGCTGCCGGATATATCCTGGATACCCAACTTTTCCCGCTTCGCCGCCGGCATAGTCGCCATGAGCATGAACAGCTGCGCCTATGTTGCCGAAATAATACGTTCAGGCATACAGGCGGTGGATCACGGCCAGACCGAGGCCGCAAGGAGCCTGGGCTTTCGGCAGTCCCAAACCATGACCATGGTGGTGCTGCCCCAGGCGGTAAAGAATATACTGCCGGCTCTGGGCAATGAATTCGTCACAGTCATAAAGGAAAGCTCCATAGTGTCGGTCATTGGCATAGCTGACCTCATGTTCCGCAGCAAGGACGTGATCGCCGTGACCTACATAAGCCTCGAAACGCTTGCCATTGCCGCCATACTCTACTTCATAATGACCTTCATAAGCGGCAGGTTCGTATCCCTCATGGAAAGGAAGATGTCCAATGGAACAAAGTAGCCCCATGATACAGGTAAACCATCTCTGTAAGTCCTTCGGCAGTCTGGAGGTATTGAAGGATATATCCACCACCTTCGAGCGGGGCAGCGTGGCCGCCATAATAGGCCCCTCCGGCGGCGGCAAGAGCACCTTCCTCAGGTGCCTTAACCTTCTGGAAAAGCCCACCAGCGGGGAGATAATATTCGACGGTGTAAACATCTGCGACAAAAAGACCGACATAAACCTGCACCGCCAGAAGATAGGCATGGTATTCCAGCAGTTCAACCTTTTCAACAATATGAACGTGCTCAGGAACCTCACTGCCGCCCCGGTAAAGATAAAGGGGATGTCTCCCGCCGAGGCCGAGGAAAAGGCGGTAAAGCTGCTCACCCGGGTCGGCCTTGCAGACAAGCTCACAGCCTACCCTGCCCAGCTTTCGGGCGGACAGAAGCAGCGGGTGGCAATAGTCCGCGCGCTCATGATGAATCCCGAGGTGATGCTGTTTGACGAGCCCACCTCAGCCCTAGATCCCGAAATGGTAGGCGAGGTTCTGGACGTTATGAAGGCCCTCGCCGACGACGGCATGTCCATGATAGTCGTTACACATGAGATGCGCTTCGCCCGCGAAGTCAGCGACCGCACCATATTTCTTTCAGATGGCATAATCGAAGAGGATAAGCCCTCCCGCGAGCTCTTCGCCCATCCCGAGAGCCCGCGCCTTGTGAGCTTCCTTTCAAAGGTGCTGTAGCTTAAAAGCAGCAAATGCCCGAAAACCGCCTTTCGGGCATTTTTCCATATAGGGCCTCATCTGGTATAATACGCAAAAGCACACCTTGGAGGGTAAACACATGACGGTCACAGAACGGCTTTTCACCTTACAGGATACAAAATACCGGGATTTTTCCGCAAGGCTGACGCCAAATATAAGCAAAGACGCCGTAATAGGCGTGCGCGCCCCGGCCATCAGAGCCTTGGCAAAGGAGCTTTACGGCACAGACGAGGCAGCCCGGTTTATGGCGGAGCTTCCCCATAAATACTTCGACGAAAACAACCTCCACGGGGCGCTGATATGCCGCATCAGGGACTATGCCTCGGCGATGGCCGAAACCGAGCGCTTCCTGCCGTATATCGACAACTGGGCGGTATGCGACATGCTGAGCCCAAAGGTATTTGCCAAGCACCGCGGTGAGCTCTATGAAAAGATAAAACAGTGGACGGCCTCCCGCGAGACCTACACCGTACGCTTCGGCATCGGCATGCTGATGGAGCATTTTCTGGATAAAGACTTCACCCCGAAGGCGCTGGAACTTGCGGCTGATATCCGCAGCGAGGAATACTATATCAACATGATGACGGCATGGTTTTTCGCTACAGCCCTCGCCAAGCAGTACGAGGCGGCCCTTCCCTATATAGAGGACCGCCGACTGGACGCCTGGACCCACAACAAGGCCATACAAAAATCCATCGAAAGCAGAAGGATAACCGACGGACAAAAGGCTTATCTTCGCTCACTGAAGCTAAAATAAAGGAGCAGCATGAAAGACTACACCCTGAAATACGGCAAGGGCAGCGTCACCTTCACCCTTGATGAAGCACACGTTACAGAGCTTTACGGCACCCCCGTTCCAAAGATCGACGATATAAGGGCCGCTCTTTACGCGACGCTTAGTTCGCCGGTCAGTCACGAGCCTCTGGAATCCTGGGTAAATCCAGGAGATAAGGTGGCGCTCATAGTCAGCGACATGTCCCGCTTCTGGATGAGGCAGGATCTTGTGGTGCCCCACATAATCAGCTATCTGACCGATAAGTGCGATGTGAACCAAAACAACATCACCATAATAATCGCCAACGGCACTCACCCGGGCGGCGACGAAAATGAACTGCGTACTCTGGTGACGGACGGCGTTTACGACAGGATCAGGGTAGTAAACCACGACTGTCAGGCAAAGGACCTTGTCTATATAGGCACCACCTCCCTCGGTACGGAGGTGCGCATAAACCCCATCGCTGCAAATGCAGACAAGGTGATAATGCTGGGCGCCTGCACCTACCATGTAATGGCTGGGTATGGCGGCGGCCGCAAGAGCATATTGCCCGGCATAAGCGGCCTCGAAACCATACGGCAGAACCATCTGCACTCACTGGACCTGCTCGCCCCCCGCTCTAATCCACTCATAGGCAACGGGGTGACCGACGGCAATCCCCTCAACGAGGACATGTGCCAGGCAGCGGCTATGGTAAAGAACCTTTTCGGCATAAACCTGGTCACGAACGCAAATATGCAGCTTGCCCATATAATCTCGGGCGATCCCATGAAGTCATGGCAGCTGGCATGCCATAGGGTGGACGAGATATACAGGGTGCCAATAGTCAAAAAGGCTGACGTGATAATCACCAGCTGCGGCGGCTATCCCAAGGATATGTCCCTTTATCAGGGTACAAAGATCATAGACAACGTGGAAAGCGGCCTGAACGCCGGCGGCACGCTGATAGTGCTGATGGAGGCCGTGGAGGGCGGAGGCCCCGCCCAGTATTTCGACTGGCTTAAGCCACTTAAAGAAGGCAGGCTTTATGAGGAGCTGAAGGCCGGCTTCACCATACCCGGCTATATATTCTTCATGAACTGCGAGCAGGCGGAAAAATACAGGATAATGCTGCTGACTACCGCCGACCCTTCATCGCTGTCCCCTATGGGCATAGAGGCATATACCGATATGGCCGCTCTGCTCGCTGCGGCGGATATAGCGGATAAGGACATATTGCTTATTCCCAACGGTTCCACCGTAGTACCCTACCCCAAGGCATAAGAGGATAAATAATATGAAAAACTACATTGCAAAGCGCTTTCAGAACATCTCAGGCGGCCTTTCTCTGGATACGGAGGCATTGAGCCGCTATAGCGATGTGATAGACATGAGCATAGGCGATACCGATTTCATCACGGACAGCCGTATAATAGACGCAGCCTTTTCGGACGCCCGGCTGGGATACACCAAATATGGCGACCCCAAGGGGGATCCGGAGCTGATAGACGCTGTCATAAAGGCGTACAAAGAGGACTTTTCCATCGATATTTCCCGGGAAAACCTGTTTGTCACAGCCTCCAGCTGCATGGGCATGGGGCTCACCATGATGGCGCTGCTCGATCCCGGCGATGAAGTTATTGTGTTTTCGCCATATTTCACCATGTACCGCAGCCAGATAGAGCTATCAGGGGGCGTATGCGTAGAGGTGCCCACATATGGCTCGGAGGGTTATGCCATAAACGGGGACAGGCTCCGCGCCGCTATCACACCAAAGACCAAGGCCATCATATTCAATAACCCCTGCAATCCTACAGGGGCCGCCTACGGCATTGACACGCTGAAGCTATTGTACAACATTGCAGAGGAGCACGACCTTCTGATAGTAGCGGACGAGATATACACCCGCTACATGTTCAATGGCCCCTTCGTGCCTATCTGCTCCTTCCCCGGCGCCATGAAACGCACCGTCACGCTGAACAGCTTCTCAAAGAACTTCATGATGACGGGCTGGCGCATAGGATACATCATAGCGTCTCCCCATATAGTCAACACAGTTATGCACGTGAATAACTCCCTGGTGTACTCTGCCCCCGCCCCCTCTCAGCGCGCCGCCATAAAGGCGCTGGAGCTTCGGAAGGACATACAGGATAAGTACATCAGCCGGTATAAGGAGCGGGTATTCTACGCCTATGAGCGCATAAAGAACATACCCTATCTTTCCAGGGGGCAGCCCGGCGGAACCTTCTATGTCTTCCCCAATATTGAAAAGACAGGCCTCAGCTCCAAAGAGTTCTGCGGCGTTTTGTTCGAAAAGTGCCACATACTCGCCACCCCCGGCTCTTCCTTCGGCGCTTCGGGGGAAGGGTACATACGTCTCGTCTGCGCATGCAGTCTGGATACCATAAAAGAGGTGTTCGACCGCATGGAAAAGCTGAAATTCTAATGGGCAACTTAAAAGGCCTCCCGGTGGGGAAGCCTTTTGCTTATTCTTCTTTTGGCATCTTTAATGTGAAGGTGCTGCCCTGCCTGGGCGCGCTTTGCAGGCTCATCTCCCCCCGGTGCAGCTTGGCTATCTCGCGCACCATGGAAAGTCCAAGGCCGTTGCTGCCCTGCCGGTTGTCGCTCCTTGAGGGCTCCGCCTGCCAGAAGCGGTCCCATACCTTTTTCTGGTTCTCCGGGGATATGCCTATGCCGTCGTCCCGGACGAACAGATATATCTGCCCTTCTTCCTCATAAAGGCCCACCTTGACGTGTTTGCCGCCGAACTTGCAGGCGTTTGTTATGAGGTTTTCCACAAGGCGGCTCATCAGGGTTATATCCACATTTGAGCATATGCCCGGGTCTATGGCGCACTGAAAGTCCACCTCGGGATTAAGCTCCGCCTGCTCCTCGCATACCGCTTCAACTATGTCGCTTATGTCAGCATGCTCCAGCTTTACCTTCTGGGTACCCTGCTCCATTCGGGCAAAGCTAAGAAGCTGGGACACCATGGCGTTCATGCGGCGGGCCTGCCGCTTGATTATGGCT
>ULWP01053307.1_pt1 | contig 10812 bp, 10 predicted proteins | sample 1960461 | NCBI WGS metagenome assembly ULWP01 (sample SAMEA4835815, study PRJEB28245) | human gut metagenome | biome: gut microbiome; material: fecal sample | place: Denmark | collected 2008
GATTTCCTCATCATTGACATCTTCCGGTTTTGCAATGATTCGGATTTCTCTTCCTGCTTGAATCGCAAATGATTTCTCAACGCCCGGCGTTGTGTTTGCAATTTCTTCAAGTTTCTCGAGCCGCTTAATGTAAGCATCCAGGGTTTCTCTCCTTGCTCCCGGTCTGGCAGCCGAAAGTGCATCCGCAGCCGCAATCAGCACCGCTTCCATGTTCTTCGGCTCGTAATCGCCGTGATGAGCTGCCATGCCGTTTATAACTGCTTCGGATTCCTTGTACTTACGCAGAATCTCTATGCCGATATCAACATGGGTTCCCTCATATTCATGGTCAAGTGCCTTGCCGATATCGTGCAGCAGCCCCGCACGCTTTGCAAGTTTGACATCAAGACCCAGTTCACCCGCCATCAGGCCGGCAAGGTGAGCAACCTCTACGGAATGTTTCAGCACATTCTGGCCGTAGGAAGTTCTGTATTTGAGTCTTCCCAAAATTTTGACAAGTTCCGGATGCAGGTTATGAATACCGACTTCGAAGGTCGCCTGTTCTCCTTCTTCTTTGATAATTGCGTTTACTTCCTTGGTTGCCTTTTCAACCATTTCTTCAATTCTTGCAGGATGGATACGTCCGTCAACAATCAGTTTTTCAAGTGCGACTCTTGCAATTTCTCTGCGAACCGGATCAAATCCGGACAAAATAACCGCTTCCGGTGTGTCGTCAATGATCAAATCCACACCTGTCAAAGTTTCAATGGCTCTGATGTTTCTTCCTTCACGACCGATGATTCTGCCTTTCATTTCATCACTCGGAAGGGATACTACGGAAACCGTGCTTTCGGCAACATGGTCTGCGGCACATCTTTGAATTGCGTTCGTTATGATGTATTTTGCTTTCTTGTCTGCCTCTTCTTTCGCTTTGCTTTCGATGTCCTTAATCATGATGGAGGCTTCGTGTCTTACTTCTTTCTCTGTGTTTGCAAGAAGGATTGCCTTCGCCTCTTCAACCGTATAGCCCGAAATCCTCTCGAGTTCTTCCATCTGTTTGGAAATAACTCTGTCAAGGTCTTTCTGCCTGTTTATCAATGATTGTTCCTTTTGTGTAATGCTTTCTTCTTTTCTTTCGATGTTTTCAATCTTTTTGTCAAGTGACTCTTCCTTTTGGATTAATCTGCGTTCGGAACGCTGAAGCTCAGCACGTCTTTCTCTGGCATCTCTTTCCGCCTCGCTTCTGAGTCTGTGCGCTTCTTCCTTTGCTTCCAAAATGGCTTCTTTTTTCATGCTTTCGGATTTATTCTCTGCATCCAATATCAGGTTTCTGGCTTTCTGCTCTGCACTGCCTATTGCTTTCTCACCAACATTTTTACGATATATATATCCGATTAACGCACCTATCGCAAGAGCGACAGCTGCGACTACGATTTTTATAATGATTTCTGTCACTTCAACACCTCCTTTTTATCAAAATTGTGTCTATATTTCAGTTGTTTTTATAATAAAAAAATGCATTACATAATTAAAACTTGATATATCCATACAATATATATTATAATGTTTAAATGAACAAAATGTCAAGGTACAGAAAGGTAAGAAATGAACAAAATTTTAAATCCGCTTAAGAACATAGATAAATATATATTAATTATTGTGGCTCTGCTCGGTATTTTAAGCTTAACCATGCTGGAAAGCACAGTGTATGATGGCGGCCTTGTTATTTTCAGCAAAGCCGGCAGACCCGTTTGGATACAAGCGGTTGCCTATTTGCTGGGCTTTGCCGTGCTCCTGTTTATACAGCAATTCGACTACCGGTTTTTCAGCGGGCTCGAAAAGTTCCTCTATATCGCTGCGGTCATTCTTCTTTTGACGGTATATATTCCGGGATTGGGTATAACCCAGTTCGGTTCCCGTGCATGGATAAACCTTGGGGTAACCACTCTGCAGCCATCCGAATTCGTAAAAATTCTGTTTGTGCTTCTCATGGCAGGATATCTCTCGGAACACCGCGATGAACTGAATAAGTTCACCGGAGTGATAAAGGCGCTTCTCTATGCGTCTCCTATCATACTGATTGTGCTGAAAGAAGACCTCGGCAGTGCGCTGGTTTACATCGTAATGTGGATTTTTATGGTTTTCTTTGCAGGAATTGATTATAAGATCTTTTTCCAGTCAGCACTGATTTGCCTGGCTGCAATCCCTGTTGTCTACAAGTTTTTGGATGATTACCAAAAAGAACGAATTGAAGCATTCCTCCATCCTGAAAATCTGAGCCTGTCCGGTAACTATCAAGTATGGCAGTCCAAGGTTGCCATCGGTTCCGGCGGTCTTACCGGCAAAGGGCTTTTTCACGGAACACAAAAAGGGCTGGACTTCATACCGGTCCAGCAGTCGGATTTCATCTTTTCGGTTGTTGTTGAAGAACTTGGCTTCATAGGTGGTGCCGCGGTGATATTCCTCTACGCCTTTCTGCTTGTAAGATTCACAAAAATCATACGCGACTCCGTGGATTTGTACGGTGCACTTATCGTAATCGGTTTCACCGGCATGTTCCTCTTCCAGGTCTTTGAAAATATCGCAATGACCATGGGTTTGATGCCGGTTACCGGAATCACGCTTCCGCTTCTTTCCGGCGGCGGAACATCCGTAATTGCAAGTATGATCTCCATCGGCATCATCATCAATGTCGGTGTAAACAGCAAAGCAATCAACTTCTAGTTCTTCATATCGTCAATTCGCTTGGCGATTTTTCGGAAATTCTCGGCTATGTATGTGTTGTCCTTAAAGACAACCGGCAAGCCGAGATTTGTTGAAATATGAATATTTTCATCCTCTCGTATCAACCCGATGACTCTGTTTCTGATTCCTCTTGTCACATCTTCCATGCTTGGAGCAAATCCTGCGTTTATCAGTCTGATATTTATTTTGTTAATAATATAATATATATTCTGCATCCCCTTAGATCTCAAGATTTCCGTGACAAGCTCGCTGTCTCTCTTGGATGAAATTTCGGGGTTCATTACAATGATTGCCTCATCGGCTCCGCCAAGTACCATATCAAGACCGTCATCGACTCCCGCTGCGGCATCAAGAATGACATAGTCATACTTTTCGGCAAGCTTCTCACACAATACTTTCACATGCAGAGGCGTAAGGTGGCCCTCATCCCGTCTCGGTGATGCAGCCATAAACGACAATCCCGGAAAGGTCTTGTCCTTGATTACAGCTTGTCTGATTCTGCAAAGCCCATTCATTACATCGTTAACATCATATACAACCTTGTTTTCCAAGCCGAGATACAGGTCAAGATTTCTAAGACCCGTATCCATATCTATTAAAATTGTTTGTCTGCCCATTTTTGCCAAGGTCGCCCCCAGATTAGCCGCAAACATCGTTTTGCCTGTTCCGCCTTTTCCCGAAACAATCGCAATTGTTCTTCCCATTATCTTCTCCTACCAAAGATTATTAGTTTATTTTATTCGAAAAATTAAGCGTGTCCGCCTTTCCTTTTACCTGAAGATATTCGCCGATTACATCGCGGGCAACCGGTGCAGCATTAAATGACATGCCTCCCTGTACAAGCAGTACAACGACTGCGATTTTCGGATTGTCCGCAGGAGCCATGGCTACCGTCCACGCAAAGTGGTCATAAGTATCCTTATACCGGTCTATCTTCGCCTGTGTGACCTTTCTGCCGCTTACCGTAATTAGGGCCTGATCCACAGCATCGTTTTCCGTCGGATACTTTGCGGGGTCTTTCTTCATCATTTTTTCCATCTGCTTCTGAACACTTGCCCAGGAAATTCCCGGTGCGATGCTCGACAGATGATTCTTGACATAGGAAACTTCGTCCTTTGGATTGATGTAGCCGTCTCTTTCTGCAGTACCGGTCTTGCCGGCAACTTCGATCGGAAAGCCCGCAAATGTTGATGCGAGTGTTCCTCGCTTTGTAACGAGTCGCATACCTTCGATTACTGCTTTGAGGTCACTCTTTGGAATATCGATTTCGTAAGGGTCACCCTTCTTTGTTGTACCTTCACCTTCGATTCCCTTGATTATGCTGACCTGATTGCGTTTCCCGTCGTTTCCGAGCGTCGCAATGTAATTTGCGAGTTGAAGTGGCGTATATGCGTTATCACCTTGTCCGATGGATATGTTGAATTCATCTCCTGTGCCCCATTCTGCCTGATTAAAGTATGAATATTTGCACAAATCGGTCAGTGTCTCAATTTTTGACTTTTTGACCGTAGTCCGTTCGGATATTCTCTTTATGATAACATCTCTGTCCGGATTTTCTTCAATCCAGCCTGTAATTGTGTCGATTTCCTCTCTGAATTTTGCGTCGTCCTTCGTGGTTGATTTCGGCCAGTATTTATTGCCACTGTAATAAAGTGCATTCCAAAGAGAATATTTCATGGATTCCATCTTTCTCTCGGCAGAAGCCAGAGGAGTTGTTACCTCATAAAGTTCAATTCCCGTCTTTTCTCCCAGTCCGAATTTCTTAGCAACCTTCATGATTTTGTCAATTGTTATCTTGCTCTTATATCCCAAAGAACTGCGGGAGTTCCAGTCAATTCCCGTACCGATGCAGTAGAAATAGTAGTTACAAGAGTTCTGTATTCCCACTGCCAATGTTTCATAGCCGTGTGAGCCCAGACCGCTGTTGTAGTTACTGCATCCGAACCGTCTTCCGCCGAGTTCGATATAATTTCCGTCGTAAATTCTGCGATTCGGATCGAGTCCGCATTTGAGAGCCGCAACAGCCGTAATCGGTTTGAAAGTGGAACCCGGCTGCACAGCACTGCTCGTAGCTATATTGTAGAGTGGCGTCGGTGCAAGGGAGTCACGCGGATTGGTGCTCTGCACGGATGCCCAGTCCTTCGTCGAAATACCTTCCGCAAAAATATTCGGGTCGAAATTCGGATAGCTTGCCATTGCCAAAATATCCGCAGTCTCCACATCGATCGCAACCACTGCACCCGAAGCACAGTTTGCATATTTTCTGAGCGGTCTGTTGCCGTACTTGCTCTTATAAACGCCACCGGTCTGCACTGCTTTTATACAGTTTCTGAGGCTCTTTTCTGCAGCCTTTTGAAGATCGACGTCAATCGTAAGATATACATCCTTTCCTGCAACCGGTTCCGTCTGACTTACGGTTTCCACATAGTCGCCGGCACTGTTTACAAGAATGCTCTTAATTCCGTCCGTGCCTCTGAGTTTCGATTCCATGCTTGCCTCGATTCCATCCTTGCCTATAAGATCGCCCGCGCTGTAACCTTTTTCCTTTACGTACTCATCATACTGCGAGTCCGATATGCTTCCCATATAGCCAAGCACATGTGAAAGCAGCTTGCCTTTCGGATAGTATCTGACCGTTTCCGAAGCGATTTCAACACCTTTGAGAACATCCTGCATTTCTTCCACATATGCAACCGTTTCATCACTGACATCACTTGCAATTGTGCTGGAACGGTACTTGTTGTATCCCGTGTTCTTTATTTCCTCACGCACGACAAATATCTTTCTTGCCTGCTTGTTCGAGAGTTTTTTGTCAATGCTGTATTTTTCTCTCAAAGCTTCAAAAGCCTCTTTTGCAGTAAGTTCGGTGCGCTTCATTTCTTTTCCGTTTTCATCCTTCTCCATGATAAAAAGGTCATATTTTGATAAAAAGCTTTCCTTCTTAGAGTCATAGGAGAATGTCATGCTCTTGGTGATAATCGGCGGCCATACTCCGTACTTGTCCTGCAATTTCTCCACTGCCTCAAAGCGGTCCAGTTTCGGGCTTATTTCGTATTTTTTGCGAAGCGCGTCAAGGGCTTCTTCCGGTGTTGCATCCTTTTTAAGACCAAGGGAGGCAAGCCATTTGCGTTTATCTGAATCGTATGTGTAATAGAACTTCCCGCTTTTTGAAACCTTTATCGGGAAATTGTCAACATACTCGTCGCCGTTTTTTTCAAGCAATTTAATGAGTGCATAGCAGGAATCGTTGATTTGCTCGGTATCCATTCCGCTCACATTAAAGGTTACGGTAAAAATCTGCTTATTGCCTGCAAGCAGCCTGCCGTACCGGTCAAGGATTTCACCTCTTGGTGCAGATGTTACCACTTCCTTGGTGTTCTGGCTTTGTGCTGCATCTTCCCACTTTTCCTGCTGAAAAACGGTAAGCACAAAAAGCCTTATGCCAAGCAGAAGCATAAGGATCACCACAAGACCTATTACCTGATAATATCTGGAACCCAGCAATTTTTTTTTCATCTGAAATACCTATCTCTGCGGTGCTTTGCCGCAGTTCTTATCAATATAAAATACATTATCGTTATAACTGCAAAGGAATAGATGTATTCGCCCGGCAGTTTTTTCAATACATATATGAAGCCGATCGGATTTCCCGCCAAGTGGAAGAGTCCCCAGTTGAGTGCATAATAAAGGAATATGGATATTGTCGAAACAATCCACATGTTTAAAATGTTCTCAATATTTGCATACTCTCTCAAAATCAAAATGACAATCGCCACAACCACAAGCGAAATTCCTGTAGGTCCCGTAAAATTGCTGAAACAGATATCGTACAAAACCCCAAAAGCTGCGCCGAAAACGACACCGTACATCCGATTTTCGTACAGAAACGAAAGCACAATTACCAAGCACAAAATCAAATGCGGTGTATATCCGTGTATCATAACCAGATTTAAAAGGGATGTCTGTATGAGAAAAGCAATCAAAAACATTATCCCTGCTTTCCAGTAATTCATATTCATAGGATCACCGAAACCTTTTCCAGACTCTTGAAATTGACGGCCGGTTCAACCGTTACCTCTTTAAGAAGCGTATTGCTGTTATACGCCACATCCTGCACGGTTCCGATTTCCAATCCTTCAGGATAGGTTCCCAGTCCTGATGTGATAATCGTATCCCCCTGCGAAACCAAAGACCCGCTGTCAAGCATGTATCCGCTTACTTCTCCCATTGCGTTGCCTGCGACAACACCGAGCTGTTTGCTGTCTCTTGCCAGTTTGAAGCTGACTTTGCTGTTATCGTCTATGATTGAAGTCACTTTTGACCAGCCTTTTCCCGTATCCTGAATCTTACCGACAAGGCCCATGCCGTTCACGACCGCATCCCCGACTTCAACGCCCATTTCACTGCCGATGTTTATCGTAAATACGTTTGTCCAATTTGCACCGTCAAGCGAAGTAACATCGGCGGAAACAATCTTAAATTCTTTTTTCGTGTATTCGTAATTGAGAAGCTGCGAAAGTTCTTCAAGCTGATTGAGCTGTTCCTTTTCGATTTTGGCTTCCGCGAGCTGTCTTTTTAAAGAATTGTTTTCCTTTTGAAGTTCTTCTATATCAGCTTCAAGTTTCTTGTAGGTAAAAATTCCGAATACATTTTTTTTAATCGTGTCGGCAACCGATGAAAGTCCCCCGGAAACCACATTCATTCCCTTGCTCACGACATCCGTTGCGCTGCTGTCTGCCCCACCGCGCGCAACGGAAACACAGAAAATGATCACAAGTGCAAGCAAAATTGCCAACAGTGCCGATATTAATTTGTGTTCTCTAATCCATCTCATATCGTTTGTCTCTTTTTATCTCTTTTTGCCGTTTTGGGCATAAATCTTAAGTTTTTCGATGTCATCAAGGCTCATTCCCGTACCTACTGCAACAGCCTCAAAAGCATTGTCTGCAACTTTGACATCCATGTCTGTTCTCTTCTTTATCAATTTGTCCAAATTGTATATTTTACCGCCGCCGCCGGAAAGGAGCATGCCTCGTTCTGCGATGTCCGCGGCAATTTCAGGAGGTGCTTTCTCGATTGTGGTTTTGATTGCATCAATTATGATATCAAGGGATTCCTGAAGAGCAATCATCATGTCCTTGTTTGTTACACTGAGTGTCTTAGGAAGGCCGGAGATAATGTCTCTTCCTCTGGCATCCATCGATACGATTACCTCATTGCCGTCTTCATCTTCATCCAAGCATGCACAGCCGATGTTAATTTTCAGTTCTTCCGCCGTACGCTCGCCGATAAGCAGAGCATGTCTTTTTCTCATGTACTGAATAATCGCCTCATTCATCTTATCTCCGGCGTGTCTTATGGAGGTGCTCGTTACCACGCCGCCGAGAGCGATAATCGCAACGTCCGTAGTGCCACCGCCGATGTCCGCTATCATGCAGCCGTTCGTTCCGTCGACCGGCATCCCGGCACCGATTGCAGCTGCCATCGGTTCTTCGAGAATGAATACTTCCGTTGCTCCCATCTGCCTTACGATTTCTTCAACGGCTCTCTTTTCCACTTCCGTAACCCCGCTCGGAACACCCACAACAACTCTGAAATTTCTTATTCTTTTGATCTTTAAAGCAGCTTCCAAAAATGACTTCAGCATATCAGCCGTTCTGTCGAAATCCGAAATAACGCCATCCTGAAGCGGTCTTACAACAGAAATATTGGAGGGTGCTTTTCCAAGCATTTCTTTTGCGGCAGCACCAACTGCAAGTGTTTTTCCCCCTCTGCTGTCAACAGCGATTACCGATGGCTCATTGAGCACGATTCCGCTACCCTTTACATAGATAAGCGTATTCGCTGTGCCTAAATCGATTCCCATATCTTTAGCTTTAAATAAACTGCACATTTTAATACCTCCATTATATCTCAGACAATTGTTTTTCTGTCACATTTACTCCTGTAATACACCCGCTATGCTGCGATATGCGTTGTCTCCGATTACGATGTGGTCGACAACCTTAATTCCCAAAAGCTCGCCGCAGGCAATGAGTCTTTTGGTTGTTTCAATATCATCATCGCTGGGTGTGGGATCTCCGCTTGGATGATTATGAACAAAAATCACCGCCGCAGCGCTCTTCTTCACCGCCTGACAAAAGACTTCGCGCGGATGAACCGGTGCCATGGTCAAATCTCCTATTGACACCGTTTCTATCGATAAAATCTCGCCCTTCGCGTTAAGAAGCACCGCTTTAAATGCTTCTTTTTTTTCATGACGAAGTTCCTTCATGAAAAGGTTCGCCACATCATCAGAGTGATGTATCGATTTCTTTCGGTTCATAGGTCCGGCTGCAATGCGTTTTCCCAGTTCAACTCCGGCAAGCACCCTCACCGCTTTCATATTCCCGACCCCGTTTATTTTCATCAGTTCGTCTGCCGTACATCCGGCAAGAAAAGCAAGGCCTCTCTCATCTGCCGAAAGGATGTCTTCCGCAAGGCCGAGTGCGGATTTTTTCCGGGTTCCGGAGCCAAGCAGGACTGCCAGAAGTTCCGTATTTGTAAGCGATGAAACGCCGTTAAAAACAGCTTTTTCCACAGGTCTTTCTTCCTGTGGCAGCATTTTAATCTTCATCTTTGGTTCCCCCCCTTCATTCGGAGTGAAAACCCCTTGTGTCTAAACACATCAATCCCATTCTATCAGAACACACTATATTAAAAAATTATAGCATTTTTTTGCTTCAAGTACAAGCATTCTCGCCGTATTATTTTGTGATTTTTCGGTCATAATACTTAAGGAAAAGGAGGCGATAATTATGGAACACAATTGTAATCAGACAATCCGCTGCACCGTTGATAAGTGCAGACATCACGAAGGTGTGAAAAATCTTTGCTCTCTTGATGCCATCACAGTAGGCACACACGAAGCAAACCCTACAAAAATCGAGTGCACTGACTGCTTATCTTTCGAAAACAGATAAGCACGCACTCCGGTAATATTCCCCCCTTGAAAATAGGTACGGGCACTTTTTCGGGTTGCCAAGCACCTTGCAGGTTTTTTCCGCATATAGATAAAACCGAAAGAGGGGGTTACATAAATGAGCAGTTCCTTTCCCAATCCACTTACTGAAAAAGAAGAACAACATTATGTTGAATTGTTGGCAAAAAACGATCCGAACGCCCGCCAGGTTCTAATAGAGCGGAACCTCCGGCTGGTAGCCCATATTGCAAAAAAATACATAAGCCCCGGTGCCGGTCAAGACGACTTGATTTCCATCGGAACGATTGGACTTATCAAAGCCGTCAATACTTATTCCTCCGGCAAGTCCACCCGCCTTGCCACTTATGCCGCAAAGTGCATCGAAAATGCTATCCTCTCGCAGATGCGTTTATGGTTCCGAACCAATCCCCCCAGAGCAGAAAAGAAGCAAAATGGCGTATTCTGGCACAGGTTTCCGAAAATATATACATCCTTTGTTCCACTTCGGACGGCTATGTGCGGTATGCACCCATGTATATCCATAGTTTCCGACTGATAGCCCCTCGCAAATTATTGGAAGCACAGTTGTTCAATCAACAGTATCAGAATTATGAGGATATACCGAATGTACAGGACAGGCTCCGTTGGTGTCGTCACCACATGGGGCTGATGCAAAAAGAAGTTGCTGACTTGATTGGAATTAGCAGAGGACATTACATAGACTTTGAGGTTGGATATGTAGATTACTATCCGAAAGAAATCGTGGACAAGCTGGCAGCACTCTATCGGGTTCCGGTGGATGATTTGTTGGATGATTACAATCGCTTCTTATATAAAGGGCAAGGAAAACTGATACGAGAATATCGTGAAAGTCTTGGTTTGAAAAAGAAACAGTTTGCCCGGTTGATAAATCTTGATCCGGGAACGCTCAGATGTTGGGAGAATGATGAAAAGCAGATGTTCAAGATTTCTTGGGAGAAATACTTCAAAGACATCATAAAGGAATAGAAAAAAGCAGGTGTTCAAACTTTAAGGAGTTTGTTCACCTGATTTTTCTATGGATGCGGATTTGATAACCGCATCCAGTAGCCGTACCTTCTGCTTAGAAGAACAATTTAGTTTTTTGA
>ULWP01023734.1_pt1 | contig 10683 bp, 9 predicted proteins | sample 1960461 | NCBI WGS metagenome assembly ULWP01 (sample SAMEA4835815, study PRJEB28245) | human gut metagenome | biome: gut microbiome; material: fecal sample | place: Denmark | collected 2008
AGGCAGGGCGAGGACCGCCGCCGCAACGACCGGCGCAACAACCGCCCGCGCCGCCGCCCTAAGGATAACCGCACTCCGCAGGAAAACAAAGAATAATAAGCTTAAAGGCTCCCGAAAGGGAGCCTTTTTGGGTATGTATTACAAACTCCTACATTAAGCCTGCCCTGAAAGGGGAGGTGGGTTTTGCGAAGCAAAAGCCGGAGGGGTTATAAAGCAGCTCATTGCTCTTTGTTTATCGCAACCCCTCAGTCACGGCTTGCGCCGTGCCAGCTCCCCGTGCGGGGAGCCTTTTGGTGTGGTGCAAACTCAAACCAAAAGCTGTCCCCGCAGGCGGGGAAAGTGGACACGAACGGAGTGAGTGGCCGAAAGGGGAACGGCTCGGAGATACCAAGTGCCGCGATATGTTCCCCTTCCGTCACGGCTTGCGCCGCGACACCTTCCCCGTAAACGGGGACGGCTTAAATTGCAGCACAAGCTCGGTGTGCAGTGCCGTACCCCTTCGCGGAGCGATCGTATCAATACCCTCACTCCACCATCTTATACACCTGCTCGCGCCAGCGTTCGCTTTTGGCTATTACGCCGTCAGCATCGCTTGAAAGCTCGTGCGCAAGATAGCGCGCGTCAAGCTCCGTCATGTATCCACGCGCATCGGATTTCTTCAGCACGCTTTGGGCTATCATCGCATCTATGTTGATAAGGTTTAGCGCCGCGTAAAGCACCGCCGCGGTTATCGCCATCGCCTGCAACGCGCGCAGCCTTTTATCATAAAGCCGCACTATGCATATTATTACCGCCGCCAGTATGCACACCATGAACCATGCCGAAAGTATCCTTCTCAGCGTAAGGCTGTATGCGTCAATGTACATATACAGCCTGAACGCCGCGCACATAAGCAGCACGAACGCGGAAAGCATCAGCCCCGCAAGGAAACGCCTGAGAGCGGTATCCTCCTCCGCTGCGGTGGAGAAAAGCGCGTATACGCCAATGTTTATTATGCTCACGGCGCAAAGCTCGCTGAAGCCCTGCACGGCGTATTGCGAATATGTAAGCCCCTCCGGCAGCCCCTTCAGCCCCGTAAGGTAAGCGAACTGGAATATGGCGTACACCACATATAGTGTAAGCAGCATTCCTACCGCAATTTTCGCAGCGACGGCGGGTATTATGCGCTGATACGGAGTTTCCGGAAGCGTTTTCGGCTCATAAGCCATATAGTATATGAACGAAAAGAACAGCACCGCCGCAGCGAGCGCGGCAATCGCACGCCATATCACCGCGCCTATGCTCAGCCCCTCAAAAAAGCGGCCTATGCTAAGCTGCATCGCCGCATCCGCATTTATAAGCAGCGCAGCGCACAGCGCGGCAAGCGGTATGCCCATTATAAGCCCAACGCGCACGGCGGTGCCGTTTTTGCTTGCCTTGCCGCGGCCGAATGCGCTGCCTATCGCGCCAAAGAATCGGCCTATGCACACGAACGGCGCAACGAACCAGCCCTTGAAATACGCCGTTATAAGCCCATCCTGCCGTTCTTTGGGCACGGTGAAGCACACCGTTACCGCGTGCAGCATAAGCACGGCGGGCAGCGCGGCAAAGTTGATAAACGTAAGCTCGACCTGCTTATACATAAGCGGCCTCAGCACCAGCACAGCCGCCACCGCAAGCAGTACATAGCCCCATACGCTCCGTTTGGCCCTGTCCCATGCGGCGAAGTAAAACCCGGCCATGTATACAAGCCAGAACCCGCCGTATATGAGCATGGCGCTGCTCATGTCCGGCTCCCCGCTCCACATGTATTCGCCGCATACGCCCCACGCGAACGCTATGCCTATTGCTATTGCAAAAAGCGTAAGTATGCGCTGCTTTAATGTGTATTCCCACGTTTTATTCTGCTCCATTGTTATCCTCCACGTATTCCAGTATGTCCCCCGGCGTGCAGTTCAGCTTTTTGCATATAGCGTCAAGCGTGGAAAAGCGTATCGCCTTGCCCTTGTTGGTTTTAAGTATGCTCAAATTGGCCTGCGTAATGCCTATGGCCTCGGCAAGCTCGCCGCCGGACACGCCCCTGCGCGCCAGCATTATGTCAAGATTCACCCTTATCATGCTGCCCTCCGCGTCAAATGGTAAGCTCGTTTTCCCGCTTGTACTCAACTGCCCTTTTGAACACCATGCCAAGCGTGAGTGCGAAAAGCCCGCTGAGTATCATCACCAGCGCGCACACGGCAGTCATGATGGTGAACATAAAAAAGCATTTTACGAAGAACACAAGCCCCGCCGCCTCAGCCGCGATGCCCATGCGCATGAACGCCGCCGCGTTGCGCTCCACGAACGGATCGCTTTCCACGGTTTTCAGCACCGCCGCAAGCTCAATAAGTATCCACAGCGCAATGCCCCCGCACACAAGCAGCATTGCGTAGAACAGCACCGTGCTTCCCGCCGCGCCGTATTCGTTTTCCATAAAGGTGCGCACGTCTGCGGATATGAACAGCGCCGCCATCAGCGCCGCAACAAGCACCATAAGCGCATATAAAAGCGCGCGCGTTATTTTTGAAAGCGTTTTAAGCGTCATAATTCCATCCCTCCGCGGTTTTATGTTTTCGCAAGTATAATACCACGCCATTTATCGAATTACAACAAGAATTTATTGTTTTACAATAAATTCATAGAATCTTAATAAAATGTTGTCACCATCATTTCACCAAATATGGGTTCATAGAGCTTTTAATGCGTGTTATAATAAGCATAATAAAAGTAAGAAGGGGACGCAATTATATGTACGATCCATACTTTTCATACGCATCGGAATCGCTGCTTTACATAGCGGTGCTTGTTGTGGCCGTGATAGGCATGATAGCTTCGCTTAAGGTGCAGAGCACGTTCAAAAAGTATTCCACTATGCCCGCGCGCTGCGGCCTCAGGGCGAACGACGTTGCGCGCAGGCTGCTTTACGAGGGCGGCAGCTCCGCCACGCTTTCGCCCGTGTCCGGTTCGCTTACCGACCATTACGATCCAACAAAGAACGCCGTTGGGCTGAGCGAGAGCGTGTATAACAGCACGTCCGTTGCGGCGCTGGCCGTTGCCGCGCACGAAATAGGCCACGTTATGCAGCACCAGGAAGGCTATACGCCCATAAAGGTGAGAAATGCGCTGCTGCCCGTGGCGCGCATAGGGTCAACCGTTGGGCCGTGGCTTGTTATAATAGGCATAATGATGGGCGCGTTCAATTTGGCCAGCATAGGCGCGGGACTGTATTTCGGCATATTGGCGTTCCAGCTGGTCACGCTGCCGGTGGAGTTCAACGCCTCACGCCGCGGGCTGAAGATGCTTACCGAGGGCGGCTACATATCATACGGCAGCGAAGAACAGGCCGCGCGAAAGGTGCTGCGCGCCGCCGCAATGACATATGTTGTTGCAGCGCTGAGCACATTCCTCACTTTCCTGCGTCTGGTGATGATGGCAAGCAGGAATAGACGGAGATAAATTCTCATTCTGTCACACAGGGGATGGTTTTTACCGCCCCTGTGTTTTTTTGCGCTTTATTAAAAAGTTGAAATATTTTCTGTGACCAATAGCATAACATTTTAATCAACGCATCGTGATTTAACGCAAAAAGCCAAGTGATTTCGGTATAATATATAATCTAAAATTTATTGGGAAAACGTTGACGTTCTCCCGCTTGGTATGTTACCATAGAATCGGTAAATAAGCCACGTTAAGCTTTACTAAACCAGTTACACCCGCTGCCCGTTCCCTAATCGGAACGATATGAACCGCAGGACCGACCAACACCAAGGAGGCTGATTCCATTGCGCCGTTAATGTTTTAGGCACTAAACGAAAACACGAACAGCGAAAATCAAAACAACAAAAACAGCAGGAGGAAAACCATGAAGATGTATCGAACAAGTATGTTGTTAGAATTGATCCGGCAGAATGCACAATAGTAGCCAACAGACTTGACATTATAAAAGTATGGGCTACCGATCATTTTATGCATGCTCCAATCCCTCTTGTGGTTTGGATTCATATGCAGTTGCGGCAACGCGTATTGAGCGCATATGTGACCATTAAACACAAAAAAGTTTTAGAAAGGAACTATATCTATGCTATCGATGCACCTAAAGCAGTTGTTTCGCAAGCCTATGCGCACCGTATTATGTATACTGGTGCTTGTTGTGCTTACTGCGTTTTTCTGCACGAGCTTAAATTTATATATGGATAGTCAGCATAACCTCCAGCTGGCAAATGATACATATACTACGATAGCTATAATGGAGCTATATGCGGATGTAGACAGCCGCGGCAATATTATAAGCGATGTTACAAAAGCCGAGGATTACGCGGGATATCATGCTTTAACGGTGTATGGTTACGATTTGGAACCCATAATTACCGCGCCAAGCGTGAAAAAATATGAACTCCGCGCGCGTTACGGCGCTTTTAGCGAAGATAACATTGCGGTAAAATATAATGACAAAAAACAAGCTGTTCCGATATGTAATGAAGATATTATCCGTTTCAAAATAGTCCCCGAGCATCAGGAACAGGCAGAGGCCGACAAAGAATGGAACGACGTTGAATTTGTTGACGACGGCCGTTACAGAATAGGTGCTGAAAGCTGGGAAGATGGTAAGTTTTTTTCTCGTACATATAACTTAGATATAGTTGAATCCGCCATAAATGTGTATGAATACGAAAAACGTCCTATTAATTTTTATGTTCAGCTCGGCAGAATATACATGGATGAACCCTTGACCGATACAAACAGCCTTATGCCTTCGGCTGACTATGCCGATAAGCCGGACTGCATAATTCTGGAGCCAAACACGGAATATATCGCTTCAATTACGCATTTATCAGACAGCAACAGCACTTTCAACGCGGCCAGCGGGCTTTATAAAATACAAATATTCACAATAGCAAGAGATGAACTTTTTAGGAATGAATACTACTATTACTCTATCGGCCGTACCGAAGACGTAGATTGGAACTACCCTTACGAACAGCCATTCTGGATATATGAATACGATGAACTGAAAAGCAAACCGGAAATGCTGAAGAAGTATGAGCAGATAGCGCGGGCGTATTACATAAATTCCCGCTCTTTCGGCGTTATGACCACAAACGATCTTACCGGCATACCGGCGTTCCACTTGGGCAATATGTTCATACCCGAAGGCCGCATGATAACCGAGGAGGAATACGCTTCCGGCGCAAAGGTCTGCATGATAAGCACAGACCTTGCAAAGCTGCAAGGCTGGAACGTGGGCGACAAGATCGATTTCAGCTTCTATGAATACAACAATTTTGTCAACGCAACCATTTGGGGTTCGCGCCTCAGCCCGCGCTACACCTACACCGACCCGGACCATTTCTTTGACAATGGCGAATATGAAATAGTCGGCACGTATAACGTCCGCCCGCTCACGGGCACTTCCGCCGTGTCAGCGTCCGCCGTGTCCGTCCCCTGGAACACAATCTACATTCCCGAAAAGTCGCTCACCAATGCCCCTGCCGAGGAGGACAGACCCGTCACAGGCGCGCTGCTGACCATATGGCTGGAGAACGGCAAGATTGAGCCGTTCATAGAGCGCATGAACGAACTGGGCATAACGGGCGCGAAGCAGGGAGACTATGAAGCAAGGTTTACATTCTACGACCAAGGCTATTCGAGAATACAGCCCAGCTTGGAAGCACTTTCCGGCACGGCGGAGCTGCTGCTGATACTGTCATCGTCGCTGCTTGTAATAGCCGCGCTGCTGCTGGCGTTCTTCTATGCACAGTCGCAGAAGCAGAGCATAGGCACTATGCGTTTACTCGGTTGCAGCAAGGCAAGAGCATTTGTAGCCGTAATGCTGAGCGCATTGATAATCGCCGTGACGGGTGCGCTTATTGGCGCGGCAATAGGGCATGCTCTCACCGCCGGCGTTGGCGAAAGCATAATGGCCAACGCCAACCAAACTCCTGAGGAGTTCTTAGCCTTCAGCGCATACTTGGCCGAAAGTACGCAGGTGGAGGTTGAGTTTGCGCTCGGCGCAGATGCGAAGGTGAGCCTGCTCACCTGCCTTGCCGCGCTGGGGCTGTTCATCGCCGGAACGCTCGTGTTCGTGCTGCGCTACCTTGGCAAAGGACCGAGAGAACTGCTGCCACGGGCGGGAGAGTAAAAGATTATATGCCCAAAAGGCTCTCGCGTTTTTGCACGGGAGCCTCTTTGATAAATCAAATTCGTTTGCCAATATCGCTTTATTTTTCTTTCTTCCCCGTGACCTTATTCAGTATTGCCACGAAGGCCCATATGGTAAGTATTACGGCGAAGATGCCTATCATGCCCTTGAGCGTGAGCAGCAGGGAGGGCATAAGCGTTTCGGGAGACCAGGCGAATTTCATTGCATTAAGTATAAACATGGCTTGTATCCTCCTTTTATCAAAGCATGGCTTCTATAAGCGTTATCATAAGGCCGCCGGCTATTACGCTGGCGATCTGGCCGGACACGTTTGCGCCCGCGGCATGCATCAGCAGGAAGTTCTGGTTATCCTCCTGCAGGCCAAGCTTATGCACAACACGGCTGGCCATGGGGAAGGCGGATATGCCCGCCGCGCCAATCATGGGGTTCACCTTGTTCTTGAGGAAAAGGTTGAGGAACTTTGCAAACAGCACGCCGCCCGCGGTATCGAATATGAACGCGACAAGGCCGAGCGCGATTATTGCAAGCGTTTCCGCCGTTACGAAAAGCTCTGCCTTCATCTTGAACGCAACGGATATGCCAAGCAGCAGCGTAACAAGATTGGCAAGGGACTTCTGCGCGGTTTCGCTCAGGCTGCCGAGCACGCCGCATTCCCTTATAAGGTTGCCGAACATGAGGAAGCCTATAAGCTCCGCGCTCTTGGGGGCGATGGTACCCGCGACCACGGTTACGAATATCGGGAACAGCACGCGCGTTGTGCCGGATACGGCGCTGGGGCTGTACGGCATGCGGATGCAGCGTTCCTTTTTGCTGGTGAGCATCTTTATTACGGGCGGCTGTATAATGGGCACGAGCGCCATGTATGAATACGCGGCGACCATTATGGGGCCCTGATAGTTGGACTTAAAATAGTTGGCAAGGTAAATGGACGTGGGGCCGTCCGCCGCGCCGATTATTGCAATGCTGCCGGCGTCCTGAAGGGTGAAGCCTATGAGCCGCGCCATTATAAACGTGAAGAATATGCCGAACTGCGCCGCTGCGCCGAAAAGAAACATTTTCGGATTGGAAAGCAAGGGGCCGAAGTCTATCATCGCGCCTATGCCTATGAACAGCAGCAGCGGGAAAAGCTCCGTGGCTATGCCGGCATTGAAAAGGGTTTCAATAGCCTCCGTATTGACAAAGGGCAAATTGACCAATATTGCGCCGAAGCCCATGGGCAAAAGAAGCGTGGGCTCCATTTCCTTTTTTATGGCCAAATAGATGAGCGTTGCGCCTATGGCAATCATAAGCAGCTGCTGCCACGTGAAATTGGCCACGTTTGAAAACAGTTCAACAAATTGTTCCATTATGGTTTTCCTCCGGTTTTGATTATTGTTCGCGCCATGCAAAAGCCTTTTTGGTATAAAAAAACTCCCGCCGCGCTTCATTCGCCGCATATGCGCGGCAAACAAGCGGCAAAAGTCTCACCAATCAAGGCCGGGCGGGCCATAACAGCCGTGATGACGCCCAAACCGCCCGCATTTTCGCACGCAGGCAGGTTACTCCCCTTTGTCGTGAAGAATTATACCAGAAGGGCATATCCTTTGTAAATGGGGAAAAACACAAAAACGGGCAGTTATCAAAAACCGCCCGCATTTCGTCATTTCCCGCGCCGCTCCCGCCGCGCCTTAATCCTTGGCTCTATCTGCCGCGCATAGGCCACATAGAGGACTATTACGGCAAAAAAGAATTGCAGCCATATGCCTATGCCGTGGTGGGATAATTTGCCGTGACCTGGCGTAAGATAATCCTCCGGCGTAGCGCGGATAGTGTTGTTTTCAAGTATTAGGTCGCCAAGAATTTGGGCGAGTATTATCGCTGCGGTATCCCCATACGAAACGAAAAGCGAAAATCTGGGACGATATATCGAAATAAGGCACAGCGCAAACCACATAAGGCCATACTGTGAGCGTTTCATAAAATCAAACAAATACATATCGCTAAACCACAATTCCGTCGCACGGTAAAGCACCATGAAAGGAAGCAGTACGAGTATTGCGTTCACCACACGCGGACGGAAAAGCCGACGGTCGTTTTCGTAATCCGTAAGATAGGGAAGCATTATTCTATCCTCCTTTTGTAATAAAAAAGCGCACAAGTATAACTTATGCGCAGGGGAAAATTGTCTTGCTTCGCCCTCTACATAGCTGGGGGCCAAACCAAGACTGTATTAGTGCAAAGCCGTAATTCGCATTGCAATACATGGCATTACCTCCATTTAATTAATTTATTTAATCGTATCAGCTTTTTAAGTTAAAAGCAAGTGCCAAAATAATATATTATTCCGCGTGTGGCGCGTATCGCGCGGCTATCCAGCGCTGCATGTGCGCAATGAACTTCTGCGCGGTAATATTGTCGCTGTTCTTCTCCGGCACGGCAGCGCCTATTATGCGGCTGGCGCGGTTGTCCAGCGGCATCAGCTTAACGTTGTGCGTAAGGCCGCCAAGCAGCAGCTCCGGCATTATGCTTATGCCTAGCCCCTGCTCCACCATTGCTATAACGGCATAGTCGTCCTTGGTGGTGTATTTAACGTGCGCCTTAACCCCAGCCATGTCAAGCGCGCGGCGGGCATCGTTCGCGCTGTTTTCCATTATTGAAATGAAGCTTTCGTTTTCAACCGCCGCAACGGGGAAGCTGCTGTTTCCCGCAAGCGGATGCTCCTTCGGCAGTACGGCTAAAAGCCTATCCTCCTTCAGCGCAATGCCGCGGCAGTTTTTGGGATAATCCGGCATGGTGACGAAGCCTATATCTATGCTGCCCTCCTCAAGCCATGTGTTGATATCGTGATAGTCGCCGTTGAGCAGCTTGAACTGCGCCTGCGGGCAAACCTGCTCAAAGCTTTTTATCATGCCAGGCAGCCAATGCACGGCAACGCTTGTGAACGCGCCTATGCGCACTATCCTGCCCAAGCCCTGCCGCGCCTCCTCCGCGGCCTGCTGCACGCGCTCCATTGCGGCGAGCACACCGCGCACCGCGCCTATAACGTGCTCCCCTTCCGCCGTAAGCTCCACGCCGCCGCGGCTGCGCTTCATCAGCTTCAGCCCCAGTTCCGTCTCCAGCGCGCTTATGCCGTGGCTCACGGCGCTGGGCGTGCAGCAAAGCTCCTGCGCGGCAAGGGCAAGGCTTTTCTTATCAACCGCTTTTATAAACATGGCGTATTTTGCGTCGCTCATATTGTTCTCCTTATAAAGATGAATAAGTTTCATCTTATCCCGCTTTACTATATGATACGGCACTTTTTGCCGTTTGACAAGCCCTGCGGCAGAATTTTTATACAAAATACGGCTTGCGTTTTGCCAGATACGCCGCTATAATACGCCGATACCATAGATTGAACGGTATAAAACATGAATTTATTTCATGTTAAGTTATAGGAGGACACAAATGGGACAGGAATCGCTGCAAATATTGATAGTGATGGTTGTGTACATGGCGGCGGTAATAGGCATTGGCATATTCTTTGCCCGCCGCGCGAATGCAGATACGGAAAAGTTTTTCCTGGGCGGCAGGAGCTTAGGCCCGTGGGTAAGCGCAATGAGCGCGGAAGCATCGGACATGAGCGGCTGGCTGCTGATGGGCCTGCCGGGCGTGGCATACTGGTGCGGGCTGGCGGATGCGTTCTGGACGGCGGCGGGCCTTGCCGTGGGAACGTATATAAACTGGCTGGTGGTATCCAAGCGGCTCAGGCGATACAGCATCGCCGCGAACAACGCCATAACCCTGCCGGAGTTTTTCTCCAACCGTTTTCATGAGAAAAAGAAGGTAATCATGGGCATTTCCGCCGCGTTTATACTGGTGTTCTTCACGGTATATGCGGCAAGCTGCCTTGTTACCTGCGGCAAGCTGTTTTCAACGCTGTTCGGTGCGCCGTATATCACAATGATGCTCGTTGGCGCTGCATTCGTGCTTATATACACTTTGCTCGGCGGTTTCTTGGCGGAAAGCGCATCGGACTTTATGCAGGCCATTGTAATGGTGGTTGTGCTCGTGGCGGTGCTTACGCTTGGCGTGGCGAACGCGGGCGGCCTTGGCGCGGTATTTGAAAACGTTAAGGATTTCCCCGGTTTCCTTGAGTTTTTCGGCATAGCGGATCCGGCAACGGAAGGCGGCGTGCAGCTTGCCGTAAACGGAGTGCCTTCGTTCGGCGCGCGGCAGGATTACGGCGCGCTCAACGTGGCAAGTATGCTGGCATGGGGCCTTGGCTATTTCGGAATGCCGCAGGTATTGCTGCGCTTCATGGCCATCCGCAGGGAGGATGAGCTCAAGCGCGCGCGCCGCGTGGCAATGGTTTGGGTAGTGATTTCGCTTGCGGCGGCAATAATGATAGGCATAGTGGGCCGTGCTCTGTTCCCCACGGCGCTGACAACCGCATCCGAAGCGGAAAACGTGTTCATCTATCTTTCCCGTTCGCTGCTGCCTGCGGCGCTTGCGGGGCTCGCAATGGCGGGCATATTGGCGGCGACCAT
>ULWP01059015.1_pt1 | contig 10672 bp, 9 predicted proteins | sample 1960461 | NCBI WGS metagenome assembly ULWP01 (sample SAMEA4835815, study PRJEB28245) | human gut metagenome | biome: gut microbiome; material: fecal sample | place: Denmark | collected 2008
ATTTTTTCGAGATTGAGGATTATCCTCGTCATCTCCTGCACCTGCTTCTTTTCGGCGCGTCCGTAACCGACGACGCTCTGTTTGACCTGCAGGGGCGTATACTCGAAAATCGGGATACGGTGCTTCTGCGCGGCGAGGACGAGAACGCCCCTCGCCTGGCTGACATCGATAACCGTTTTTGCGTTGTTGTTATAGAAAAGCTTTTCTATCGACATCGCTTCGGGATTATATTTCTCCATAAGCTCCGACACGCCGTCATATATGCGCTCGAGGCGGATGTTGAACGGCATTCCTGCGGGCGTTGTCACCGCGCCGTAATCGAGCATGGTGAAGTGGTTGTTTTTATATTCCACAACGCCGCAGCCGACGATTGCATATCCGGGATCGATACCGAGAACTATCATTTCTTGTTTGATTCCCTTTCTCTGATTATCATGCGCGTCGGGGTGCCCTCAAGACCGAAGACGGAGCGAATCTGATTGTCGATATATCGCTGGTAGCTGTAATGGAACAGATCCTTGCGGTTGACGAAGCAGACGAATGTCGGCGGACGGGTCGAAGCCTGAGTCATATAGAATATCTTGAGTCTTCTGCCCTTATCTGTCGGCGGCTGGACGCGCGCCGTGGCATCAGCGAGCAGGTCGTTGAGGCGGCCGGTCGAGATACGCATGGCGTTCTGATCGTCAACATATTTGATGAGCTCAAACAGTCTGTCGAGCCTGAGTCCCGTTTTTGCCGAGATAAAGATTATCGGGGCGTAGGACATAAACGAGAAGTCGTTCATCAGCTTCTTGCGGTAAGAGTCCATGGTCTTGCCGTCCTTTTCGACGGCATCCCACTTGTTGACTGCGATTATGCAAGCCTTGCCGAGCTCGTGCGCGATACCCGCGACTTTGGAATCCTGCTCGGTGAAGCCCTCCACCGCATCTATCATTATAACACATACCTGCGCGCGTTCAACAGCCATTCTTGCTCTTATGACGGAATATTTTTCGATAGCGTCATAGACGCGGCTCTTTCTGCGCAGACCTGCGGTATCTATAAAGACAAACTTGCCGTATTCATTTTCCACATAAGAATCCGTTGCGTCACGGGTAGTGCCCGCGATATCGGAGACTATCATTCTGTCCTCGCCCAAAATGGCGTTGACGAGCGACGATTTGCCGACATTGGGCTTGCCGATAACGGCGACCTTGATGGTGTTGTCCTCTTCTTCCTCTTCGTCGGCGGGCGGCAGATGCTCGCAGACGGCGTCGAGCAGATCACCCGTGCCCATTCCGTGGACGGACGAAACGGCTATAGGATCGCCGAGACCGAGATTATAAAATTCATAGTACTCCGCGGGAGGTTCGCCGACGGTGTCGCACTTGTTGACACAGAGAACTATCGGCTTGCCGCTCTTCTGGAGCATGGACGCGACCTCTCTGTCGGTCGAGACAACGCCGGAGCGCACATCAGTGACGAGAATTATAACATCCGCGCTGTCGATAGCCAGCTGAGCCTGGCGGCGCATCTGCTTTAAAATTATATCGTCCGAATAGGGCTCAATGCCGCCCGTATCGACAAGCAGCAGCGTTCTGCTGCCCCACTCGCAGTCTCCGTAGATTCTGTCGCGGGTGACGCCGGGGGTATCGTCGACTATGCTCAGACGCGCTCCGACGAGCTTGTTGAACAGGGTCGATTTGCCGACATTGGGTCTGCCGACGATTGCAACAACCGGTTTTGACATATTTATGACCGCGCGGCAAACGGCTTTTGCCGATACCGCTTCCTTTCAAAGTTTTGGGATTATTATAAGCAGCATTTACGCTTATAAAAATCAAAAAGGCAGAGAAGGCTCATCCTCCTCTACCTCTCCGCATTCATGACTTGTACGAAGCACAGCCGAGGCGGAACCTCAGCTTAGCAGTTAACGCTTTAAGCCGCCGATACCGGCCGCTTTACGAGTCATATTTGACTTGCGTGTGTTTCAAAGGGCTCACGCGTCCTTTTTAATCACTTGCTTGCCGTTGTAATAGCCGCACTCGGGGCATATTCTGTGGGGTCTCTTGTACTCCCCGCACTGCGGGCACTTAACGAGCTCGGGAGCGTCCATCTTCCAAACGTTGGAACGTCTCTTGTCTCGTCTTGCGCTTGATACTCTTCTCTTGGGTACCGCCATGTTGAGCACCTCCTTAATACTAGTGCATTGAATGTGGAAAAAATCCTTTTAATTATCCAAAAGCTGTTTGAGAGCCTCGAGACGCGGGTCTACGGGCTTTTTGCAGCTGCATTGGCCTTCATTGAGGTTGGCGCCGCAGAACTGGCAGACGCCTTTGCAATCCTCTTTGCACAGAATCTTGCTGGGCAGGGTGAGAAAAATATCCTCCCGCACAAGAGGATCAAGCTCAAAATGCATATCCTCAACAAGAATCAGCTCGTCGTTCTCCTCATCGTTGAGCGAGGTCACGAGAGTGTGCGAAACGGGAATGTCGAAAACGCGGTCTATCGATGAAGCGCAGCGGTCGCAGTCCGTAAACACTTCAACCGTCGCCTGAGCCTCGATGCAGACTATGCCGGCGCGGTTGACCGCCTCGCCTTTGACGCGCACTGCCTTCTGAAAAGGCTTGCCCGCCCAGAACTCCTCGTCGGACATGTCCATCTCATAATCAAACGGAACGGACGCGCCGATATTATTGAAAATGGGTTCTAACTCAATAAACATAGCATTCACCTTGCGGTTACTTAAATCCGCGCAGAAAGTATTATATCTTCCTGCGCGGGTTTTGTCAATAAAAACTTCAGTTTTTTAGACTTTTTTCTCTTAAAGTTTCTGGCAGAAGTCAAAAATCTTCTCGGGAAGCTCCTCATCGTCAGCCGAAACGGTGAAGACAAAGTTCTTCTCGGTGATATCGCTCAGCTCCTTGACCTTCTCAAGGAAAACTGCAAGCTCATCATAATCTCTGCCGCCGATGCGCAGAGTTGCGTCGATGAGGATATCGGTTATATCGTGGTCACCTGCGCAGATACCGCTGAGGAAGCCGTAAAACGCCTTGTAGCCGCTGACCTTGTAGAAATCAGTCTCGATGAGTCTCGCACGATAGTTGATATCGTAAGTCAGAAGCCTTTCTTTCTCAACGCAGACAACGTTGCCGCTGGAAGCTTCAACAGCCTTGTTGACCTGCTCGATGAGACGTTTTGTCTTGCCCGATCCTTTGCGTCCTGTAATCAAAGAAACCATTTAAGAATTCCTCCTAAAAATTTATTCTGTTTTCAAGCTCAGCACGGCGCTCCTCATATCCGGGCTTGCCCATGAGTGCGAACATATTGAGCTTATAACTTTCAACGCCGGGCTGGTCGAACGGATTGACTCCGAGGACATAGCCGGAAATTCCGCATGCCTTCTCGAGGAAGTAGATGAGCCAGCCGAGATTGTACTCATCCATCTTGTCGACATCGAGGAGGATGTTGGGCACGCCGCCGTCGGTATGCGCAAGAACCGTTCCCTCGAACGCCTTGCGGTTGACCTCGGACATATGCTTGCCTGCGAGGAAATTGAGTCCGTCCTCATTGTCAGCGGTAGCCTCGATAACAAGATCGCGCTTAGGCTGAGCAAATGTGACAACGGTCTCGAACAGCGAGCGTTCGCCCTGCTGTATGTACTGGCCGAGAGAGTGGAGATCGGTCGAGAATATCGCCGAAGCCGGGAAGATTCCCTTGTGCTCCTTGCCCTCGCTCTCGCCGAAAAGCTGCTTGAACCACTCGCACATCATGGTGTAGTCCGGCTCATAGGCGGCCATCATTTCGATCTTCTTGCCGCTTCTGTAGAGAATGTTGCGGATAGCGGCATAGCGATAGCAGTCGTTCTTGTCAAGTTCGGGCGACATATACTGCTCTCTCGCGTCTGCGGCGCCCTTCATAAGTGCGTCGATATCGATTCCGGCGACCGCTATCGGAAGCAGGCCGACTGCGGTGAGCACGGAATATCTGCCGCCGACGTTATCGGGAACTACGAAAGTCTCATAGCCCTCTTCGTCGGACATATTGCGAAGCGCGCCCTTTGATTTATCGGTAGTGGCATAGATGCGGCCCTTTGCGCCGTCCTTGCCGTACTTCTTGATGAGCAGGTCTCTGAAAATACGGAACGCGAGCGCGGGCTCGGTGGTCGTTCCGGACTTCGAGATAATATTGACGGAGAAGTCCTTATCCTTGCAGATATCGATAAGCTCGGCAAGGGTCGAGGAGCTGATTGTGTTGCCGGCGAAGTAAATCTTCGGAGTATTGGCGGCGACATCGTTATATTTCTGGGACTTCACGAACTCGATAGCGGCTCTTGCACCGAGGTAAGATCCGCCGATGCCGATAACTATAAGTATCTCGGAATCCTTCTTTATCTTCTCTGCGGCTGCCTTTATTCTGGCGAACTCCTCCTTATCATAGTTGACCGGAAGGTCGACCCAGCCGAGGAACGCATTGCCTTCGCCCGTGCCGTTATGAAGCTTTTCATGAGCGGCGGTTATCTCCGGCTGAATAGCCGAGAGCTTAGCGGCATCTGCCGCCTCGCCGACAAACGAGGTGTTAAGTCTGACTGACATTCTTTTTTCCCCCATATCTATTGAGAGACCACACGGCCTCCGGCTCTTCTGAGCTCTTTTTATTTGTTAATATTTTAACTTATTTGAGTAGGTATTTCAAGCTTTACGGGCAATATTTCACGAAAAATTAAAACAGATTTCACTTTGCCGCCTCAAATGCGTTTTTTCAGCCGTTCTGCGAGCTTCTGTAGGCTTCAACTTCCCAATTTGTGATGAAATCCGTGAGCTCTTCCGTCATGTGCGACGCACCGCCGAACGAGCGCGAATACACGGCGATATCTGCCGCATCTTCAAAGAGCATCTCGGCAGTCGCTGCGCGCTTCTCGCTCTCGCCGAAGCAGAACGCTCCCCTGCTCCGGAGCAAAATAACGCGAGGCATGAAGCCGTGATTTTTATTATATGCGCTTATTTTTTCATCCGCTTCACCGACGCTGTCGAGCCAGAGCGGATAGGCGCGGCAATAGACGATATGGTCGGGAGTGAACGGGCGCATAAGCTCCTTTGCGGCATCCGCGGAGCCGACAAAGCTCTTTGTCACGCCGAACGGGACTTCGCGGCAGACGGTATCCTGCGGAAATGCAGAGAGCAGAGCCTGCTGAGCTTCTGTATCAAAAGTCGGAGTTTTATCGAAATCGGGCTTTTCCGAAAGGCTGCGGTCAATCGAATCGAGCACGAAACTCAGCTTTTTGCCGAGGGCATCGACCGTATCGGCGGCGACGAATATGCCGTGATTTTCGAGCAGGAGCATATCGCAGTCTTTGCCCGCGCGAGCCTTAAATTCAAGCATCTTGTCGCGGCAGAGCTTCGCCAGCACATAGCCCGGGCGGCACTGCTCGATCCAGATGAAATCGCGGTCTATCACCCGGCACGCGGCGCTCTCCCCGCCCTTTGAGCAGGTGATGCCGTTCACCTTTGCCGGGTGCAGGTGCAGGACATAGGTCTGCGGGAACAGCGCATGGAGCGTTGTCTCGACGCTCGGGCGCTTTGTCTCGCCCGGAACGCGCGACGCCATAAGGTCTTGAAGAACGAGAGCCTCGCGCTCGGAATCGGAATCCGGATAGCTCTTTTCAAATATTTCGCCGAGCTTTGAAAGATCGATTTCAACAAAGTCCTGCGCCGTTATGGTCGCAAGAGCCGTGCCCGAGCCCTTGACCCACATCCTGCCCTCCGTCTTTGCGGAGGTGTTGCCGCCGCCGGCGAGGACAAGAGACGGGTCGGAACCATAAAAATTCGAAAAGCCGACAAGTTCATCTATAAGCATGAATATTACCCTTTCTTACAGAAATTCCGGGGCACGGCAGTCCGCACCCCGGCTATTATTGTTATGATTTGATTTCTTTCCAAGAAGCGCTGTAATAAGCGTCGAGATCGGCTCCGAGGTCGTGATAAACCTCGCCTTTGTCGATAACCTCGCGGGACGGGAAGATATCCTCATCCTGCTGAACCTCGGGATCAAGCTCATTGTAGAGAGCCTGGTTCGGAGTCGAATAATAGATATACTCGAAGTTCTTCTTCGCCGCTTCAACTCCGCAGAGGTAGTTGATGAACGCCTCGGCGTCAGCCTTGTTCGAGCTGTAGGTCGGGACGACCCACGAATCGATCCAGAAGTTCGTGCCCTCCTCGGGGATTGTGAACTTCAGATCGGGGTTGCCGCTGATGTTCTGCTCCTCGTCGCCCTCGATAGCGAGATAAGCTTCGCCGTTATAGACGAGAGCCATCGCAGCCTCGCCGCTTATCATCGCGTCGCGAGCCTCGGTCTCGACAAGATACGCCTTGAGCATCGGCTTTTGCTTGATAAGCAGCTGCTTCGCCTCGTCTATCTGAGCCTTGTCGGTGGTGTTGAGCGAATAGCCGAGAGCCTCAAGCGCGACAAGGAAGGAGTCGCGGATGCTGTTGGACATGATTATCTTTCCGGAATACTTCTCGTTGAAGAACATCTTCCAGCTCTTTGCATCCTCTTCGGAGACCATCTTGGTGTTATAGATAACGCCGACGGTGCCCCAGAAATGCGGGACGGAATACTTGTTCTCGGGGTCGAAAGATTTTGACTTCTCGAGATAAACTTCGCCGATATTCTTGATATTTGGAATGTTGTCGAAGTTGAGCTCGGAGAGTCTGTTCTCCTTGATAAAACGCTCGATTATATAATCCGATGTGCAGATGAGGTCATACGACTGGTCGCCGTTGACGGCCTTGTTGTAAAGCTCCTCGGGAGTGTCGCACTCATCGACATTGACTTTGATGCCGTTCTCTTTTTTGAAGTTCGAGATAACATCGAGGTCGATATACTGGCCGTAGACGAGCACATTTATGCTGCGGGTCTTGGTGCAGCCCGCGAGCGCGCCCATGGAGCAGAGACAGAGCACAATTGCCATAACTGCCGCCGCAATTCTTACAAAAACAGATTTTTTCATTTTTCGTCCCCCATCAATAGTTTTTTCCCTTTGCCGCGCTTTTCTCCTTATTGATGCTGATTCGGTTGACGGCGAACAGCACGATAAGCACGATGAGGAAGATTATAGTTGACAGAGCATAGAGCTCAGGCTGGTTGCCGAGCTTGCGCTCGGTATAGATTATTATCGAGAGCGTCTTTATTCCCGCGCCCTTGGTGAAATAAGTGATGGTGAAATCATCGAGCGACATGGTGAACGCCATGAGAAAGCCCGAGAGGATGCCCGGGAAAATATCCGGGACTATCACCTTGAAAAACGCCTGAACCGGTGTTGCGCCGAGGTCGACCGCCGCCTCATATGTGTTCCTGTCGCGCTGACGGAGCTTCGGCAGGACATTGAGGACGACATAGGGAATATTGAAGCTGATATGCGCTATGAGCATGGTCGTGAAATTGAGATTGCCGAACATGCGCACGAAGAGCAGCATCAGCGCGATGCCCGTTACGATATCGGCATTGAGAAGCGGGATGCTGTTGACGCTCATTATTGCCGACTGGCTGCGCTTTCTCATATAGAGAATACCCACGCAGGCGAGAGTGCCGACTACTGTCGCTATCAAAGCGGAGAGCACGGCGAGCAAAAGCGTATTGCGCAGAGCCTCCATAATAGGTCCGCTCGTGAACAGGTCTTCGTACCACCTGAGGGTGAAGCCGCCCCATTTCATATAGCGCGAATTGTTGAACGACATGACTGTCAGAACGGCTATCGGCAGATAAAGCAGGACGAAGATTATCGCCACATAAAACTTTTCGAGGAAGTGTCTGAATTTTACCACAGCGACGCCTCCTCTCCCGAGCCCTTCATCTCGCCGATCATCATGCTCACGAAGATAAATATCATGAGCACTATCGAGATGCCGGAGCCGAGATGCCAGTTATTGCCCTGGTTGAACTCCTGTTCGATAATATTGCCTATGAGCAGAACTTTTCCGCCGCCGAGAATATCGGCGATAACGAACTCCGAGATGCTCGGCACGAACACCATAGTGATGCCGCTTATAACGCCGGGCACGGAGAGCGGAAAGATTATCTTGCGAAAAGTCCTCGCCGGGGTCGCGCCGAGGTCGCCCGCGGCGTCGAGAAGGTTGCGATCAATTTTTATAAGGGCATTGTAAATCGGCAGAACCATGAACGGGAAATAATCATAGACCATACCGATAACTATCGCCGCCGGGGTATACATGATGCTGAAATTCGGCAGATTCAGCGCCGAGAGGATATAGTTGAGAATACCGTTATCCGAGAGCAGCATCCTTATAGCTATTATCCTGAGCAGGAAGTTTATCCACATGGGCAGGATGAAAATAAATATAACGAAGCTGCGGTTTTTCGCGGCGCTTTTGCTGAGTATCAACGCGAGCGGATAAGCGAACAGCAGGCACACCGCCGTTGTTATCACTGCGAGCAGCAGGGACAGCCCGAGCGCCTGAATATGAATCTTTTCAAAAATCGCTGTTATGTTTGAAAAAGTGAACGTGCCGTCCGAAGAAGTGAAGCCGTAATAAAAAACGAACAGCAGCGGCACTATCGTAAAGACCAGCATCCACAGAAGATACGGCCCTGCCATAAGTTTTTTACGCATCGGCGTTGAACACCTCCTCGTCCTCGGACTCGGGTTTGTTCATGATCTGGATGTTCGAGGGTTCAACGCTGAGGCCCACCTCCGCTCCGATGGGAGTGGAGACGGTGCTGTGGACAAGCCACTCGTATCCGTTCACCATAACGTGCATCTCATAGTGCACGCCCTTGAATATTATATCGGTGACAACGCCCTTGAGCTCACCCTGTGAAGGCGGAGTCAGGACGACATCCTCGGGTCTTATGACGACATCGACAGGCATATTCTCGCCAAAACCCTCATCGACGCAGACGAACTCCGCGCCGAGGATACGCACGAGGCGGTCTCTTATCATAACGCCGTCTATGATATTGCTCTCGCCTATGAAATCGGCGACGAAAGCGTTCGTGGGCTCGTTATAAATGTCAACGGGAGTGCCGATCTGCTGGATATAGCCCTGGTTGAGCACAACGACGGTATCCGACATCGTGAGAGCCTCCTCCTGATCGTGGGTGACATATATAAATGTTATGCCCATCTGCTGCTGAATCTTCTTGAGCTCGACCTGCATCTCGCGTCTCAATTTGAGATCGAGCGCGCCGAGCGGCTCATCGAGCAGAAGCACACGCGGCTTGACCGCAAGGGCGCGGGCTATCGCCACCCTCTGCTGCTGACCGCCCGAGAGTGAATTTATGTTGCGCTTTTCAAAGCCGCTGAGGTTGACGATAGACAGCATTTCGCTGACCGTCTTTTCAATCTCGCTCTCCGGCGTTTTCTTTATGCGCAGACCGAACGCCACATTTTCATAGACGTTCAGGTGCGGGAAAAGCGCGTAACGCTGAAAAATGGTGTTAACCTGCCTCTTATGAGGCGGCACACCATTGATTTTTTTATCCTCAAATATGACATCCCCCTCATCGGGTTCGAGGAAACCGGCAATGACACGCAGAATAGTAGTCTTTCCGCAGCCAGACGGACCCAACAGCGTGATAAACTCCCTGTCCCTTATATAAAGGCTCAGATCGTCGAGCACCTGATTATCACCCAGTTTGACGGAGATGTGTTTCAGATCGATAATGACATTTTTTTTCAATTATGCAGCCCCTCTCTCAAAAGAATACGATGCAAACCGCACATCAAAAATATAGTAAGTATTAATATAGAGCTAATCCGCAAAAAAGTCAACAGATTTGACAAAAAAAGACGCACTCGGCAAAAATTTTGCGGCTCACCTCATGAAATGGCGAGCCGCAAAAAAATTTTTTAGTTTTCGGGCGAGGTTTTTTCTCTGAGTTCTTCTATTATCTCGACTATTTTAAAACGCGGCTCGTATCTGCCGGAGCTTTCGACGACCTTGAGCTCGTCGCCGTCGAGGAACGCATCGATATTGCCTCCCCTGTCTTGCGCAGCAGGCAGGCACAGCGGCGGGAACATCACGCACCACCAGTTATGCCCCGCGCCCTCGCCTATCACGACTTTGACGGCGGTATAGCGTCCGGCGGGCATCGTCAGATCGCCGTAACAGCGGGTGGCGAAATACTCGTTGACGACATTGACGCTCACGGGATAGTCATAGCCCTCGCGCTCTATCACCTCGCGCGCGGCAGCTTCGAGCTCCGCTTTCTGCGGCTCTATTTTCGCCTTTGCCTCGTCCGCTGTCACAGTGCCGTCGAAGAGCTCCGCGCCGCGTTCGAGCACGGCATCGCGAACTTTTAGCTTGAGCGCCTGATCCTCGTCGGAATCGGAGTTTGCAATGACATGCATTCGCAGCACATCGGAGCGCACACGCGAGCAGTTATAGGCAAACGCCCCGACGCTGCACGCGCCCGCCGCGACAACGACCGTGAACACAACAGCCTGTATTTTGAGCAGCCTTGATAATTTTTTTGACTTCATGATAAGTAAAAACCGTCCTTTCTTTCGGATGCAACCGAATTATGGACGGTTTTTAATGGGTTTATACGGAAAAGTTTGGAAGCGGATTTTTACTTACACTTCTTCACGACAATCAGCGTTATAACTGCGGCGGAGCCTATGACGGCAAACGCCGCGCAGGCGGCAACGACTTTGAACTTTGTACTGTCGTCA
>ULWP01077529.1_pt1 | contig 10623 bp, 7 predicted proteins | sample 1960461 | NCBI WGS metagenome assembly ULWP01 (sample SAMEA4835815, study PRJEB28245) | human gut metagenome | biome: gut microbiome; material: fecal sample | place: Denmark | collected 2008
CGTACCGCCACAGAAGAATATCTTGCAGGGCTTGCAGAGCGCACGGACTTTGAACGTATGACGGCAGAGGAACACGGCTTGTTTGCTACCATCCGAAGATGTTTAACCATGCGCTGGAGTTCTTGGGCCTAAAAAACCATGAGTTGAGCGATAGGGAACTTGCTTATATACTTTGGTGTAGCTATCAGAATTTGAAGGCAGGCGAAAAGGGACGCTATGTAGCCGAAGCGGAGCGTATTGCCATGCGTTATAAGTTGAAGGCTGGGAAGAACGCGATGACCGACACGGAGAAGAAGGAGCACTCCGTTTTGCTCCGTGGAAAACTGGATAATTTGCAGGAAATCCTTGCCAAGGATACCTATGAAAGACTTGTGACGAGAGGTTCGCACCTTGAACGTACCGCGTGGGTTGACATGCTTTCTCCTCTTCAGGACTTACAACACGCCATAGAGAAAAACGGCGGCTTTAAGCTTGGAGACTTTGAAAATCCATATAACGCTTATATCACTATGAGCAGTCGCAATTATGCGCAGATGGATATTTACAAGAGGACGCTTTATGCAGATATGATAGAGGCCATTCATGCGCTTGGCAGCGAGACAGGCCGTTCATACGAAGAAATAAAGACGTATGTGATGGCCAAACACGGCATGGAGCATCAAAAATATATGGCAGGAAAGGCCGCAGAAGAGGCTTATGACAGATATAAATCCATGCACCCATTTGGGCAGAAGACGCTTGACTACTTCATTGATGAATATGAAGAGAAGAGCTTTGCAGGATTGACAGAGTTATTCGGAACGCAGAGCGTTTCTGAGGCTATGGATGAAGCGCAAAAATATGTAGAGGAAGTGGAGGCCGAGGCTGGCAGTCTGACGGATAGCTTGTGGGACAGCATTCGTGCTGCTACAAAGTCTTCCCTTCAAAGAGCGTATGAGGCAGGATTGATAAGTAAGGAGACATACGATAATGTAAGCAGTATGTATCAGTACTACATTCCACTCAGAGGTTTTGACGAAGCAACGAGTGATGAGGTGTACGAATATTTTGGCGACCAAACAATCAATGGAGGCACGGGTAGCTTCATGAAGAAAGCCAAGGGACGTAAGAGTGTTGCTGATGACCCGTTTGCAGTTATCGGCAATATGGCAGAAATAGCCATCATGCAGTCTAACCGCAATCTCATGAAACAGCAATTGCTGAACCTCGCCTTAAACCACCCATCCGACCTTATCAGCGTCAGTGACCTCTACGTGAAAATACTCTTGATATGTCCAATCCTTTGGAAAAGGCGTTTTACGATTTTATCTATAATGGCGGCGAGACAGGCTATACTTTTATGAGTCCCATAATTATAATTAATTTTCAGCGAGTTACAAAAATACATAACATAATGTGTGACACTTTTTGCAACTCATTTTTTATTAAATCGGGCGCGTTTTAGAAAAGAGCTTTGCTCCTCCCCTATCCCGTCTCATCAAAAAAGGCAGACCCAGCATTGTGGTGGGTCTGCCTTTTTTGGTGTATATTCTGAATGCAGCGTTTTTCAGAACGCCCGATTTAGCAATGGTAAGTAATGGTAAAAAAACAGAACAACCTATCTTTTCACCACTGCTTAGATTGCCATTACATTTTGTTGAACTTCAAAGCGTCTTGGTCGTCGTACTGCTTCTGGAGCTTGACAAGCTCCTTCATCAAACGCTTGGTGACAGCCTCATAACCCTTCTTTCCGTAGAGATTGTGCAACTCTTCAGGGTCGGTGTTCAAGTTGTAGAGCTCCCATTCGTTGATGTCGTTGTAGAAGTGGATGAATTTCCATCCATCGGCAGTGCTGACTCCATAATGGCGCTTCACGCTGTGCTCCGCGGGATATTCGTAATAGTGGTAGTAAAGGCTCTTACGCCAGTTTTTCGGGTGCTGCCCCTTCAAAAGCGGGAGGAGCGACTTGCCCTGTATGTCGTCGGGAATCGGTGCACCGGCGAGAGCGAGGAAGGTTGGCGCATAGTCGATGTTCTGCACCATTTCCTTGATGTCGCCCTTGGCGTTGAAGCCCTTCGGAAGGTGCATGACGAGCGGTGTGCTGTATGATTCTTCATACATAAAGCGCTTGTCGAACCATCCGTGCTCGCCCATGTAGAAGCCCTGGTCGGAGGTGTAGACCACGAGGGTGGAGTCCATCAAACCTGCATCGCGCAAATAGTTGAGCGTGCGACCCACGTTGTCGTCGAGCGTTTTGACCACTTTAGCGTAGTCGCGCATATAGCGCTGATATTTAAATTCGGCGAGCTGCTTGCCTTCGAGATGGCGTTGCCAGAAGTCGGTTGAAAGGGAGTCGTAGAAATGGTCGTATTCTGCACGTTCTTTGCTGTCCATGCGGCCCACCATGTTGAGATAGTTCTCCGTTAGCGGCGTATTGAGGCCTGGACGATACATCTTCGTGTCGTAGATGATGTCCATGTGGTTGCCGATTTCCATTTCTTGCGCTCCAGCAGCAACGCGGCCTTCATAGTTGTCGTAGAAGGTGGAGGGGAGGGGGAACGTCTGGTCTTCATATTCGTGCAGATACTTCAATTCTGGCAACCAGTTGCGGTGGCAGGCCTTGTGGTGTATGAGCAAGAGGAAGGGTTTGTTTTTGTCGCGCTTGTTTTCCAACCAGTCGATGGCTTTGTCGGTGATGATATTGGTGAGGTAGCCCTTCTCCTGATAGGTCTCTCCCTTCATGTTGATGAAGTCGGGGTTGTAATAGTTGCCCTGCGCAGGGAGGTAGTCGTAATAGTCGAATCCCGTCGGCGTGCTGACGAGGTGCCATTTCCCGATTAATGCCGTTTGGTATCCTGCCTTCTGAAGGAGCTTTGGCATGGTCTGCTGCGAGCCGTCGAAGATGCCGTGTTCGTTGTTGGTGAATCCGTTTTTGTGTGAATGCTTTCCCGTCAGCATACAGGCGCGGCTGGGACCAGAGAGGGAGTTGGCCACATAGCTATTGACGAAGCGCACACCGTCGGCGGCAATGCGGTCGAGATTTGGCGTGCTGATGTAGCGCTTGTCGTAACAACTCATCATTTGCGCTGTGTGGTCGTCGGTCATGATATAGACGATGTTGTAGTGCCCTTGTGCGCCAGCGATGGCGGGGAAGAGGGTCGGAAGAAACATCAATATTTTTTTCTTTTCCATGTTTAGTGTATTGTTGGGGAGGTGGAGGGCTTTGTTGTTATGACGAGCGGGGTGGTCTGAATCTGCCAAGCGCATTACTTATGTTTCTGACATGAATTTCAGAGACTTGCTTGCTGTGTTTATCTGCCCTTCCTTTTAATGAAAAACGGTTCAAACGTGCTTGCCACCTTTTTTTGTTGGGGCAGCAAACGCGTTTGAACCTGATGGTGTTATGGGGAAGTCCCCAAGGATTATTCTTTTGTCATGCTATACACAACGTCCATGATCTGCTTGCCGAGAGCATCGGCTTCGTCCATAGTGGATGCTTCAGAATATACGCGAATGATCGGTTCAGTGTTTGATTTGCGTAAATGAACCCACTTGTCGGGGAAGTCGATTTTGACGCCATCGATATCCGTGATTTTCTGGTCCTTGTAGAGATCCTTAACTTTCTGGAGGATAGCGTAGATATCGGTCTTCGGGTCGAGGTCAATGCGGTTCTTGGCAATGCAATATTTCGGGAAGGAGTCACGAAGCTCGGTGGCCTTCATCTTGGTCTTGGCCATGTAGGTCAACAGCAAGGCGATACCAACCAATGCGTCGCGGCCATAGTGTGCGGCAGGATAGATGACTCCGCCGTTTCCTTCGCCACCAATAACGGCGCCTGTTTCCTTCATCTTCGTCACAACGTTGACTTCGCCAACGGCTGCTGGCGGATAGGTGCAGCCATATTTCTCTGTTACATCGCGGAGGGCGCGGGTTGAAGAGAGGTTGGAAACGGTGTTGCCCGGTGTGTGCTGGAGCACATAGTCGGCAACGGCAACGAGCGTGTATTCTTCGCCAAACATGCTACCGTCTTCACAAACGAGCGCCAAGCGGTCGACGTCAGGGTCAACAACGAAACCAACGTCGTGGTGTCCCTTACGCATGAGGTTGCGGATGTCTGAAAGGTGTTCCTTCAAAGGCTCTGGGTTGTGTGCGAAATCGCCAGTCGGCTCAGTGTTGAGACCTGTCACCTGAGTGACGCCGAGCTGTCCGAGGAGTTTCGGAAGGATGATGCCGCCGACAGAGTTGACTGTGTCGATGGCCACACGGAAGTTGGCCTTACGGATGGCCTCTACGTCAACGAGCTCGAGATATTTGACGAGGTCGATGTGGCGCTGGTCGAAATAGAAGTTTTTGGTGTAGCAACCGAGGTTGTCTACGTCTGCAAAGCTGAAGTCGCAAGAGCGTGCCAGCTGAACTACTTCCTGGGCCTCTTTTGGAGGAAGGAACTCGCCGTGCTCGTTGAGAAACTTCAGAGCGTTCCATTGACGTGGGTTGTGGCTGGCAGTGATGATGATACCGCCACAGGCGCGTTCCATAGTAACCGCCAATTCAGTTGTTGGAGTTGAAGCCAAGCCGATGTTGAGCACATCGAAGCCCATACCCATGAGGGTGCCACAAACAACGTGTGAAACCATTTCGCCTGAAATACGGGCATCACGGCCGACTACGATTTTGCGACGATACGGACCAACTACGCGTTCGCGAAGGCTTGCGTAAGCTGATACTGACTTTGCAATGTCAATTGGATTGAGGGTGTCTCCCGGCTTGCCACCGATGGTGCCGCGGAAACCTGAGATAGATTTGATTAACGTCATGGTATGTCGTTATTTTATTGTGTTAATTTTGTCTGCTTGTGTGAAGCGGAGGGGGCATATATTCTGTATTATATAGCGCTGGTTGCAAATACAGTTGCCAAACGCCGCCCTTTCACCTACAAAAATACGAACAAACCTTGAAATATGGCTTTTATTTGCAAGAAATTTGGCCGCCTTTTTGTTTTTTGCCGCAAATGGCGGCGCTGTCCTTGCCTTTGCCCGCCGCGCCGCAGATTTCAGCGCACACCATTTGCCGCTGCGAAGCGTTGGAATTGCTTGCGGGAGCCATTGAAGACGTTGATGTCAACTTCTCCCTGTATTCCGGCCACGCGTCCGTAGGGCGAGAGTTGCCAGAGGAGGAGGTGTACGTAAGGTTTGTATTCACCATAGCGTGCAATCCACACTTGATAACGCAAGAGGGCGGCGGGGGCGTCAACCATGTATTTGTTGACGAAGGTCTGGCTGATATATAGGATGGGCATTGTGCCGCAATGGGCCTGTACGACTTTCAGCCAGGCTGCCATTTCGCGGAAGAGGGCACGACGGCCGCCCATAGCCTCTATCTGCCTGTCGGAGGGTTCCACGTCGAGCACGGGGGGCAAATCTCCCCGTTTCAGTCGAGCCGTTTTGATGAAATGGCGGGCCTGGATCGCTCCGGGGGTGCGTGTCGAGAAGAAATGATAGGCCCCGACGCGCAATCCGCGGCGGCGTGCAGCGGCGATGTCGGCAGCATAATAACGGTTGAACGAAGTGGTGCCTTCAGTGGCCTTCACGTAAACGAAGGTGACGGGATAGTTCTGCTCGCCACGGATGCGGGCCGTATTGGCCACGCCGAGGCGCGTGATGCGCAGGCGCTTCCAGTCGATGCCATAGCGTTTTCGTCCGATTTCATGCTGATAGCGCGAGATGTCGATGCCATAAACGCGGTCGGAGGTATAGACCATCTGCTCGCCCCGGAAATTATCTTTCTTCCAAATGCCAGCCCTCACCATGTGGCGCTCGCCCACTGCAAAGCCGAAGCCCTGCCGGCGGTTGCTGTCCCATTGCCCGCAATAGTAGCTCTGTCCGGCAATGTGACAGATGCCCGCTCCGTGGCGCTGCAATTTGGCATTAAACATGCCGGAATATCGCGCGGCACCGTCTTGCAGTAGGCCCTGCGGCAAGGTGTCGGCTGTCCACACTCCGGTATAGACGCGTTGCAAGGTGTCGGTGTAGGTGCCAACTCCCTGGCGCATGCCTTTCTCAAAAAATCCGTAATATTCCCCGCCATCGGCATAGCGTTTGAATCCAACGCCACAGGCGCTACCTTCCGCCATCCGTCCGGCAAACAGACCTGTCGAATCGGTCACGACTTGGAAATAACGGTTTTCCATCTGTCGCCGCCAGATATTTTGCGGCCACTCGGAAAGGGTGTCTTGGAGGGTTTGCACACGGTCGTTGACAGGCAGCAACATCTGGCACACGGCCATCCAGGCATCACCAGAAAACCACGCCAGCCCACCGCCGGCCAAGCAAAATTTGCGCACCGCCAGCCACGGGCATAAGCGTCCGCCAACCGTCAGACCAGCGGCATCGCCCCGCTTGTCAATCTGCAACAAGCCTTCGGTGACCTCCTGCGGCATTTGTCTGCCCACGTTTTCGGGCAACAAGTCGGGCAATGCCCTGCCCTTCATATAGCCCACGCGAAACCGCGTTTCCTCCCCATTATTATATAAGGAGACGAACGACGCATTTTGCGGCAATCTCCCGTTTGCCGTTTGCAGCAACGCCAGTTGCTTGTTTCTCCTGATGCACGTTGCCGCCATCCGTTGCTTCTTGACTTCCGCTTTCCCTGGCGCAATCCATCCTCGCACTTCGGCAAACGCGACAGAGGTTTCGTGGCACAGATGCACCCTCAAATTCTTCCCGGCTAAAACGGAATCTATGAGGCAACGCAACGAGTCGACATCGTTCTGCCTGGCTTTCACCCCACTGCCGTAACGCATGACATCGTTGTATCCGTCGTCGACCACGGAATGGGTGCGGGCATAATATTCCAATTCTTTGACGGCCTCTTTCTGCTCGCCAGCCAACACGCCAAGGCGCTCTTTTTCTTTCAAGAGAAGGGAGCGGACGGAATCGGCGGACAGACTGTCGGCTGCCTGGAGAAAAACGGATGCCGGAACCACCAACCGCCCGTTTCCTGAGACAAACACGCCCGAGACGCATGCCGTGTCAACATGGCAAAGGCGCCCTTCCGCGTCTGTGGTGTGTCCGTCTGTCACAGCGATGCAGACGGAATCGCCAGCGCCGTTTTCTGCCACATACCACATACGGGCCTCTACCATGCAGGTTGCAGAAGCCGTCTGTCTGAAGGTGACGGGGCGGAACACGTGCCACCAAACAAACAGGATGCAAAAAATGGCCACTAAGCGTGGCCACCATTTCTTGAGGGCGCGACGTCTCCTTGAAACGTCCGCCCCCTTCATTTCGCTTTTCATTTTTCCTCTAATCTATAAACCCCTGTTGTTTCAAAGCCTTGAGCAATTCCACGCTCATGGCCTCGCAGTCTTTTTTAGTGTAACGCACATCGGCAAACACCTGTGCCAGTGTCTCCTTCTTGTTGACCTCCACAAAGGCCTTGTTCTCCGGCAAACTTTCCTTCAGGGCATAATCGCGGTCGATGCTCTCTGCGGTCGGCGCCTTGTAGGTCTCCTCATGCACAATGGCCGTCAGCGGCAGGCGGTCGCTGGTTGCAGGCGTCTCATCGGGCCATCCCAACGTGATGGTGGCAACGGGCATGACGAGTTTCGGCAACTGGAGCGCACGGATGATTTGCAAAGGCTGGTAAATCGTTGTGCCAAGAAAGCAGAGGCCCAGTCCCGCAGCTTCGGCCAGGGTGCAAAAATTCTGGCAAAAGAGCAGTGCGTCGGTCGCCGCATTGACAAACGAAAGAAAATTGCCATACCCCGGCGTGGCTTTACGTTGCTCACACCAGGCCGTCGTTCGGCAATAGTCGGCACAGAAAGTGAGCACCACGGGGGCCTGCGTCACCATCGGCTGGTTGAAATGAGCTGGAGCCAACTGGCGTTTCTTTTCTTCCGAGCGCGTCACAACAACGCTGTAGAGTTGCAAATTTCCCATAGTCTGCGTGTGTCCCGCAACCTCGAGCAAGCGGTTCAGCAACTGGTCGTCAACAGGCGCGTCAGTGTATCGGCGAACGGAACGGCGTTCTGAAATTTCCTTCATCAAGCCGTTGAAAGTGTCTGATATTTGGTTCATAATGATAGGCGTTTAAAAAATCAGTGTAAAGGTAGCAATTAAATCAGAGAAACGGCCAAGGACGGCCAGGCTTTTTTGGCCACCAGCAATCATACGCCCTCGGGCGGCGAAGCGGCAGGCCCCATTTTGTCTCTCAAATCAGTCAAACGAGGCATCAATGGGATAAAGTAACGGTAAAAAAAAGGAAAATATTTTGCCTTCTCCACGCCTTGCCGTAACTTTGTCGAGAAAATCAAGAACAAAACAAAATCATCTGTATAAATTATGGCAAACAATATCCGTTTGGAATCAGAAAAGGCAGCCCAGTTCCTGCCTGCAGGCGCCGTTGAAGCATTGCGCCCCGAAGTTGAATCAGCCCAGAAAGCCCTTGAAGCCGGCACATGCGCCGGAAACGATTTCTTGGGTTGGCTCCATCTGCCAAGCAGCATCTCCGCTGAACACTTGGCCGACTTGAAGGCAACGGCCCAGACGCTCCGCGAAAACTGCGACACGATCGTTGTGGCTGGCATCGGCGGCAGCTATTTGGGCGCCCGCGCCGTGATTGAGGCCCTCGGCAACAGTTTCGAGTGGCTGACCAACAACGGCAGCAACCCCGTCATCCTTTTCGCAGGCAACAACATCGGCGAAGACTATCTCTCTGAACTTTGCGAATATCTGAAGACGCGCAAATTCGGCGTCATCAACATTTCGAAGAGCGGCACCACCACTGAAACGGCCCTGGCCTTCCGCCTGCTCAAGAAGCAATGTGAAGAACAGCGCGGCAAAGAAATGGCCCGCAAGGTCATCGTTGCCATCACCGACGCCAAGAAGGGTGCTGCCCGTCTGACCGCCAACAAGGAAGGCTACAAGAGCTTCATCATCCCCGACAACGTGGGCGGACGCTTCAGCGTTCTCACCCCCGTCGGCCTGCTCCCCATCGCCTGCGCTGGCTTCGACATCGAGCAACTCGTGAAGGGTGCTGCCGACATGGAAAAAGCCACTGGCACCGATGTTCCCTTCGAGGAAAACATCGCCGCCCAATATGCCGCCGTTCGCAACGCCATCCATCGCGCCGGAAAGAAAATCGAAATCTTGGCCAACTTCCAGCCGAAGCTCCATTTCATGAGCGAATGGTGGAAGCAGCTCTACGGTGAGAGCGAAGGCAAGGACGGCAAGGGCATCTTCCCTGCCTCTGTCGACTTCACGACAGACCTCCACTCCATGGGCCAATGGATTCAGGACGGCGAACGCACCATCTTCGAGACCGTGCTTTCTGTTGAACAGCCGGCCCACACGCTCCATTTCCCACACGACGAGGAGAACCTCGACGGTCTGAACTTCCTCGAGGGCAAGCGCGTGGACGAGGTCAACAAGATGGCAGAACTCGGCACACAGCTGGCACACGTTGATGGCGGCGTCCCCAACCTGCGCCTCGTCATGCCAGAGCTCAACGCCTACTATCTCGGACAGCTCATCTATTTCTTTGAACGCGCCTGCGGCATCAGCGGTCTCGTTCTGGGCGTGAACCCCTTCAACCAGCCTGGTGTAGAAGCCTACAAGAAAAACATGTTTGCCTTGCTCAACAAACCAGGCTACGAGGCTGAGAGCAAAGCCATCCGTGAACGTCTCGGCTCATGCTAAGCGATATGACAAACGAAAACCATTCAACAACGACTGCCGCCGCATCCTCCCGTGAGGTTGTAGCGGCAGCCGTTGCCGCTTATAAGGAGCGCACGGGATTTGCGGTTTTCCGTCCCCGTGCCGTCTTGTTTGACATGGACGGCGTGCTCTTCGATTCCATGCCCAACCATGCCCGCTCATGGGCACAGGTCTGCACGGAGTTTGGCCTGGACATGTCGCCAGAGGAGGCTTTTCTGCATGAGGGGCGCACGGGAAACGCCACCATCAACATCCTCACGCAACGCTATTGGAAACGCAACGCGACGCCCGAAGAAATCGAGCAGATCTACAAGGAGAAATGCCGCCTCTTCAACGCCTGTCCCGAAGCACCGAAGATGGAAGGCGCTGAAGACGTTCTCCGCCTGGTTCAATCGCTCGGTATGACCATCGTTGTCGTGACGGGCAGCGGACAGAAATCGCTTCTCGAGCGCCTTGAAACGGGCTATCCTGGCTTCTTCCATTCCGAGCTTGTCGTGTCGAGCAAGGACGTACATCACGGGAAACCCCATCCAGAGCCTTATCTGATGGGCCTGAAAAAGGCGGGCGTGAACCCCTGGGAGGCCATCGTCGTTGAAAACGCACCGCTGGGTGTAGAGGCTGGCGTGGCCGCCAACATCTTCACCGTTGCCGTCAACACGGGCCCGCTCAACGACCAAATCCTGCTCGATGCGGGGGCCGACCTACTCTACCCGACCATGACGGCTTTGGCCAGCTCGCCACTTTTCAAAATGGGAGAGTGAGGAGAGGGGTTGAAGTATAAATGCAAATGGGCTACATTCTCTGAAAACAACAAACAGGGCGCTCTGATTTTTTCGATCAGAGCGCCCTGTTTTGTTGTTCAAGGAAATTTCAGAAGAGTGCGGGATTCGAAATATGAGCCCCTTTCAGGTAGGGTGTTCAAAATCCAGAA
>ULWP01079347.1_pt1 | contig 10539 bp, 8 predicted proteins | sample 1960461 | NCBI WGS metagenome assembly ULWP01 (sample SAMEA4835815, study PRJEB28245) | human gut metagenome | biome: gut microbiome; material: fecal sample | place: Denmark | collected 2008
GACTTCATGGCCGATGCCGGAGAAAAATTTTCCCCGGCGCTGGAAGATATGGTCGGCGTTTTTCTGGATGAATGGCCGGAACTGGAGCCGACACTACTTGAATTTGTTGGAATTCTGGCAGATGGGATGAGCGCCGCGGTGCCGGTCATTTCCAATCTGGCACAGAGCATTCTTCCATCCCTGATTTCCACGCTGGGAACTCTGTTTGATGCAGCTGGGCCAGTCCTGAGCATCATCGGAGATCTGGCACAGGAAATTTTGCCGCCGCTGGCTGGAATTATCAGCGAGTTGGCGGCGAATGCGCTTCCGCCTTTAAGAGATATTTTCGATGAGCTGAACTATCGTGTGGTTCAGCCCCTGATGCCTGTGTTGCAAGAACTGGCCGAGGATCTACTCCCTGTCCTCGGTATGGCTCTTGGGTCAGCGGCGGATATGGTTGGCCCTCTCGCAGATGCGTTTATGCCGCTCCTGACGGACATTCTCCCTGTGTTCGGCTCGTTGGTATCGACGCTGGTCGGGTCGATCATCCCGCCGCTGACCGATATTTTGCAAGTTGTGATTCAGGCACTACAGCCGATAATTCGGCTCGGCCTGCAAATCGTAGAAAATATCCTGCCGGTGGTGACCCCGCTCATCGAAGCGGCGGGTTCTGTGCTGTCCGGCGTGGTCGTGCCGGTGCTGGACTACATTTCGCCGGTGCTGGGGGTAATCGCCGATGCACTCGGCGTTGTGGTGGGCTGGGTAAGTGATTTGCTCGGATTTTTCACCAGCGGCGTGAGTGCAGTGGTCGATTGGTTCAGCGGGCTGTTCGGCGGGGCAAAGGACAGCACCGATGCCGTGCAGGAACTAACCGGCGCTGTCAGCGATTTGGACGGTGCTGCTGGCACGGAAACCTCGCTGGCGGTTGACACGTCGGAGTATTCCTCCAGCGTTTCACAGGCTTCCCAGCAAGCGCAGGAAGCTGTTTCTGAGGCAGCAACCGCTGCCCGCGAAATCTCCAACGAGAATTACGGGCAGATGGCAGAGGATGCAGAGACTGCCTATGCGAGCATGACCCTTGATGCAGAAAATGCTTGGGACCGCATGGAAAAGGCGGCATCCGAGGGCGCAGAAAACATCATCGGGTCTATCCAGAAAATTTTGTCTGCGGCTGATGCTGTCAGCGGCATCAATATCAATCTGAGCAGCAGTGCGAACATTCCGCACAATGCTGATGGCACAGATGATTTTGAGGGCGGCTGGACACACATCAATGAGCGCGGCGGCGAAATGGCATATCTGCCGTCCGGCACCGCAATTATCCCGGCCGACAAGACAGATGAAATTATCAACAACTCTACCAGCAGTTCCAGCGTAACCTATGAGGATCATTCTACTTTCTCTCCGACCATCAGCATCACGCTGGGCGGGGAAACCACAAAAGCCGATGCTGAAGAAATCGTCCGCCGGGTAAAACAGGCGATGGAAGATTTCTGGCAGGAGAAGAAAGAGGAAGAATATCACGAGCGCACCCTGCAGGGAGCGTATGCACAGTAGGGGGTGATTTTGTGGCATACACCATTACAGGCGAAAAGTGCGGGACGGTCCGCCTTGACGCTGAAAAGACCGGCGTAGTCGTAACGGAAAGCGTCCAGCGCAGCAGCAAGGTTACGTCAAACCCGGTGGAAAAGGGTTCCGACATCAACGACCATGTTATCAATGATCCGGTGGTCTTTTCCATTACGGGTGTTTTTCTTGACGAAGATCAGTCCGATATTCTGGAAAGAATGTGGAAAGAAAAAGATGTGGTTGAGTATACCGGGCGCACCCGGATCTCTGACTGCGTTATAACCTCGTTCAAATCCGACATAAGCGCTGACAATAAAAACGGCTCAAAGTTCACCGTAAGCCTCAAGGTCATCAACCGGGTATCCGCAGAGTATGTGGCAAGCGGTGAGCAGATGATGTCCGCACAGGATGCCAACGCTTCAAAAAAGGTCAGCAAGTCGCAGACAAAATCGACTACGGCCGATGGTCTGCATACAACGGTGTCCCAGACTATTTCCTCCAGCGCGTATTCCTCTTATGTCAACAGCTATGCGAACAAGGCAGCAAGCAGCAGCGGGCCGTCTGGCCGCACGACAAGGGCCTACAGCGCCGCGTAAAGGAGTGAAGCTATGGAGGGGTTGAAACTCATCGACCTCGGAAATGAGGTCAGCTATATTGATGTTGACACGTCAAAGGTGCCTTATACGTTCTCCGTCAAGCTGGGCGACAGGACGTTTGCATTCAGCATCCGCTACAATGAGGTAGGCGGTTTCTTTACGGTAGATCTGTCGATTGCCAGCACAGGTGAAGTGCTGGTGTACGGTGATATTGTGAGATATGGCCGACCGCTGTTCAACAGCGTGGAGGATGAGCGCTTCCCGGTGCCGGTCATTATGCCGCTGTGCCTGACCGGCGACGATATTTCGGAGGTCACATTTGAAAATTTCGGCAAAGAAGTTCGGCTGTACCTCTGGGAAAGGAATGCAGCGTGAAGTTTTGGAAGCGTCAAGCGACCTTGCAAATAGGGTCGAAGCGGTTTGGCATGGATGATCTCTATTTCAAGTTTACGGTGCCATTTGAGGACAGCGAAAAACTGGGAACAGCGACCATCGAAGCCTACAACCTATCTCCGGCCACTCGCAACAGCATCAAAAAAGGAATGCCGATTATCCTCAATGCAGGATATGAGGGGGACATAGGTGCTATATTCACCGGGAAAGTTTCACAGGTTTCGGACAAGCATAGCGGCACAGAGGTCATTACCACCATTGCGGCCGCTGAAGCTCTGGAAGAATGGCTCTCGAAAGAGGTCAACAAGACCTACACCGCCGGGAGCAAGGCCAGTGCCATTGTAAAAGACCTGCTCAACATTTTTGGGCTTGAGGTTGGAACGATGGAGCTGTCGGTGGATAAAGAATACCCGCGCGGCAAGGTCTGCAAGGGCAAGGTGAAAAATGTCCTGACGGAGATCGTTACCTCTGACTGCAAGAGCCGCTTCCTCATAAGAAACGGCATTGTTACCATCAATGACCCCAAAACAGGCACGAAAACAGGATATGTCCTCAGTGCTGAGTCGGGGTTGTTGAAGGCAGCGGAAGCCACAGACCGCACCGAAACGACGACCCGCCAAACGACCGTCAAGGATGGGAAAGAAAAGCAGGAGGTCACTTATAAGCGGGAATGCCTGCTGAACTACCATCTGGCCCCGGCGGATGTGGTGAAAATAAAGTCGGATACTCTGAATGGAAACCACCTTATCAAAGGCGGTCAGCATACAGGATGCCCGGATGGCGACTGGAAAACAACGATTGAGGTGAAGCCTGTATGAACGGCAAAAGAGAATATGACCTGAGAGATCAGGAGCGCCGTGAACAGGTGGCCAATGTCCGCGTTGGAGCCTTGTGCCGGGTGGAAAAATTTGACCCTGCGGCCATGCGGGTTGATGTGCAGCCGCTTTCCAAAGCACTGGATGCCGGCGTGTATCGTACCCAGCCGCAGATTTTGTCTGTCCCGGTCGCGCTGGTTCGGGGCGGCGGCTTTGTCCTGCGCCCCTGCTACAAAGCGGGGGATGTTGGGGTGCTGCTCTATATCGACCACGATATTGACCGCATTGCGGCATCTGGAGAAGAAAGCGAGCCGAACACGGAACGCAACCACTCTGATGAAGATGCCGTTTTTATCGGTGCATTTGTGCCGGCATCTAACCCGCTGTCTGGACTGCCGGACAACTGCCTTGTGATGGCGACCGAGGGCGGCGGGATCTATGTGGCAGTGAAACAGGACAAGGTGGAAATCAAGGGCGATGTGGAAGTTCAGGGCAAAGTTAAAGTCCGGGATGACGTGATCGCCAAAACGATAAGCCTTGTCAACCACAAACACACGGACAGCAGGAACGGCAACACGTCGGCCCCGCTGCCCTGAGGAGGGGAAGAATGGCAAACATTACTGTTCTGGCATTGGATCCTCAAACAGGAGATTTGTGCTTTGATGCCAATGGGATGCTGATGCTCCGTGAGGATGCAGAAGCGATCGCGCAAAACGTCAGAAACAATCTTCTGACATGGAAAGGCGAATTTCCACTCAATACCGATCATGGAACCGACTGGGAACGTGTTGTGCAGCAGCCCCGCAGTGAAGCGGTGGATGAAGCGGACAGCGTTGTGCGGTCGAGCATTTTTCAGGAACCGTATGTGCAGGAAATCAGTTCTCTTTCCATGACGGCCGATGGCCGGGCGCTCGGTGTGGAATTTTCGGGTGTCCTGTACAATGGCGAAACAATCAGAGTGGAGGTGAACACTGGTGGATGAATACGGATGGGGCCTGACCTCAGCTGGTTTCCGCCGCCCGACATACAATGAACTGCTGGATGCTCTGGAGCATAAAGCGAGGGAATTGTTTGGGGCAACGGCGAACCTGACCGTCAGAAGCCCTCTCGGCCTGTTCCTGCGCATTTTTGCATGGATACTCAATATCCTGTTCTCTGTGCTGGAAGATGTCTACAACAGCCGCTTTGTGGACACTGCGGTTGGCACCTCGCTGCTGAACCTCGGTAGAGCCATCGGCCTACGTGTGCTGTCTGCCCAGAAAGCCAGCGGCTATATCATGGTGACTGGCCCGCCGGGGGTCATAGTACCGGCGGGATGGCTGGTTGAAACTGCGGCCGGCATCCAGTTCTTTGCTGTTTCGGATACTGAAATTGGTGCAGAGGGTACGGTCATGGTGCCGTTCCGCTGCACAAGCACTGGGCCGGACGGCAACGTGGCTGCGGGGACGATCACCACCATCACAAATCCCGGATCGGTCGCAGGTATCACGGCGGTGACAAACCCGGCGGCTTTTACTGGCGGTAGAGAACGGGAAACGGATGAAGAATTCCGTGACCGTTACTATGCCAGCGTGGACTATGCCGGCGGCGTGAATGCTGACAGCATCCGTGCCGCCCTGCTCCAAAATGTTGATGGCATTATGGAAGCAAAGGTATTTGAAAATGATACTGACGATGTGGATGACTACGGCCTGCCGCCGCACAGCATTGAAGCTGTTGTTTACGGCGGTCTGGACAGCGACATTGCGCAGATTATTTACAAAGAACTTGGTGCCGGTATACAGACGACCGGCCAGAAAGTGGTTGAGGTCATCACCGCTTCCGGTGCCACAAAGGCGATTCACTTCAACCGGCCGCACCCGGTACCTGTCTATGTGAAAGTGGTCGGTCTGTCTACCAGCGGGGACTTCCCCCATGATGGAGTAGACCGGCTCAGAGCGGCCATTGTCGCATACATCGGCGACAATGAAAGCGGCGGGGTGAGCATCGGCGAAACCTTGTATCACCAGCGGCTCCCGGCGGTGCTGTACAAGGTTCCCGGAGTTTTGGACTTTGATGTGCTGATTGGTACGGATGCGGAAAATCTTCGGGCAGATAACATCCCGGTGGATAGCCGCTCCAAGGTTGTCACGGATGATGGGATGGTGACCATCGATGCGTGAATACGGCTATCTTGAAAAGATGCTGGACATGCTGACAGACCCCTATACCCACCGGGATCTGCAGAATGTCCGAAAAAACCGCAAGCTGGAAACGAACATCGGAAAACTGTTTTCCCTGCTGGCAGATGGCTTTGAGGTCATCCATAAAAATGCCGAACTGGTTCGGCTGTGGGATGACCTTGAAAATGCCGAGGGCGCAGTGCTTGACCGTTACGGAGCCAACTTTGGTGTACAGCGCGGTGCAGCAAGCGATGCCCTCTACCGAATTTTAATCCGGGTCAAGATGCTGGCACAGCTTTCCGGCGGCGATGGCGATACCGTCATCCGGGCGGCGGGTGAGCTGCTTGGCGTTCAGTTTTCGGATATTGAGTTGCAGGACGTGTACCCTGCAAAGGTCGCGCTGTATGTAGATCAGAGCTTGCTTTCTGAGGAACGGCTGGCACTGATAGATCAAATCGCGGTTGCCCTCAAGCGTATTCTGACAGCTGGTGTTGGCCTGCGCCTGTACCTGCGAACCTACCGCACATACCGCTATGACCTGAACATTGGTCACGGCGCGATGGTAAACGTGGTTCGCTGGCTTCCACCCATTTCACAGGACCGCAGCAGCCGGGCAGATTTCAAAATCGGCCACGGCGGCTTTACCGAAGCTGATTTCTACCCGCCGATTGTTGGAAAAGACCGGCTGTTTGAAAGCCGCTTTGAAACATCAAGAGGAACCTATCTGCCGCCTGTGATCGAGGGCGTATACCCTGACACTGTGCAGACGGCCACCATGGTGCATGAGGGCGTGCGTGGCGCTGTATACCATACACACCTCAAGCCCAGAAGAATTGATTAAGGAGAGAGCTTATGGCGAAATATGAAGACGGCAGCTATGGGTCTGCCGCCGGCATTGCCCTGATCGCAAAGGTTCTTGCTGGCCGCTGTGCGATGAAATACACGCGGGTGGCCGTGGGCAAGGGCAATATCCCGGACGACAAGACCCCGAAAACCATGACGGAACCTGCCGATTATGTCATGGATGCCGTGATTGCGGGCATCACAAACCCGGTGGATGGTGAGTGCCAGGTCACGGTGCAAATCAACTCGGCAAATGTGGACAAGGGCTTCTACTGCACGGCTGTTGTCCTTTATGCAGAAGACCCCGATGAGGGTGAAGTCCCTTACACCTATCTCGTGCTGGAAAATGAACCTGAATGGATCCGCCCGGCAAGTTCGATTGTGGGCAAGCTGGCTACCATTGACCTGATCGCCGCCGTTGGTGATGTTGATACCGTGACGGCGGCAATCGACCCGGAAGCCATTGCAACGGTGGCGGCAGTAAATGACCTGCTCCAGCGGCACAATGAAGACCCGGAAGCTCATGCCGGCATCATCATGGATGCAGTGGGGTCCGCCATGAAGAAGCTGGAGGAGTCCGGTCAGATCATGGATCAGAAGACTGTTGAGACTATGATTCGCAAGGAGATTGCGGAACATGGCAGCGGTGGGTACTACGGTACATACTTTCTGACGTTGGCTGCATCGGGCTGGGAACAGGCTGATGAAGAAAGCCCGGACTACAGCTATATCTATACCGCAGAACTTCCCGACAGTACGAGCGCCCTCATTCCGAGCGGCGCACCTCTGCTGGGAAGTTTTCATATTGCCGAAGATGCGGGTGTCGTGAACGGATGCGAAACCGGGGATGGAGTGGTGAAATTCTACTCCAAGGAAGTCCCCGCCGCAGACATTTCCACTTGCATCATTCTGTTTGGCAAGGGAGGGGGTGGAGAGAGTGACTTGACCGTTGCGACCCGCGAACAGCTGGGACACGTTAAGATTGGTAACGGAATCGAAGTGACCGAAGACGGCACGATTTCGGCCAATGCAAAGGTGTCCGAAGATCAGATTGCAACTTCGGATGATGTATCCGAAATGCTGGCCGAAATCTACGACAAATAAACACCAAACAACAATTTACGGAGGATACTTATTATGGCTTACAATGTTGAGAAGCTCGCAAAGCTGGGCGCACTGAAGGAGCTGGGTCTGAAGCAGAAGGCCGTTGACGAGGCCCAGAACAAGCGCATCAAGGATCTGGAGGATGTCGGCGCACAGGCCAACGTCTTGGAGGGCGTTAAGGTGAACGGCGTTGCCCTGGCCATCGCTGAGAAGATGGTGGACATTCTGGTTGCCACCGGCTCCAAGAACGGTAGCATTTCCGTGGCTGGTACCGATGTTGCCATCAAGGGTCTGGCTGCACTGGCCTACAAGGCGAAGATTTCCCAGTCTGACCTCGATGACGCTCTGGCTGCTGTTCTGGCTGCAAAGGCCGACAAGGCCACTACTCTGGGTGGATACGGCATCACCGACGCTTACACCAAGGACGAGATCAACGCCAAGATCAGCGCTGTCTATAAGCCTGCTGGCTCTGTGGCCTTTGCTGAACTGCCCTCTCTGTCTGAGAGCATTCTGGGCAATGTGTACAATGTCACCGATGCTTTCACTACTACCGCCAACTTTGTTGAGGACGCGGGCAACAAACATCCCAAGGGCACCAATGTCGTGGTGGTCAAGGTCGGCGATGCCTATAAGTACGATGTGCTGGCCGGTTTCGTTGATCTGTCCGGTTATGTTGAAAAGGAAGCAGGCAAGGGCCTGTCTGACGAGAACTTCACTGCGGCCCTCAAGGATAAGCTGGACGGCATTGCGGCTGGCGCAAACAAGTATGTCCATCCCACCCACACCGCTGCTGCGAGCGGCTTGTACAAGACCACCGTGGATGAAGAGGGCCATGTGACCGCCACCACTCCTGTGACCAAGGATGACATCACCAAGCTGGGCATCCCTGCGCAGGATACCACCTATGACGAGGCTACCACTGCCAAGGCTGGCCTGATGTCCGCTGCGGATAAGACCAAGCTGGATGGCATGGGCGCCACCATCAATAAGGCCATTGCGGACCACACGGCTACCGATGCCGAGGTGTCCGAGATGCTGGCCGAGGTATACGGCGAGTAAGTTCATAAGCATGGATAGCGGCGGGGATGTCCCGCCGCTTCCTTTTTTCGGGAGGTGATCCTATTGAGCGAAAAGCTCACGACCCTTTCCCAGCTTCGGGCTGTGTCCCAGAAGTCAAAAGATCGGGCGGCACAGGTGGCTGATACCGCGGCCGCTGCTTTGGATGAAATGGATGGAGTAAAAGCGGATAAAACGGAGTTCGTTTCTTTTTCTATCCCTGCAACTGGCTGGAAAACTGACAGCAGTGTTCCCGGCTATACGAACTACATCGACATTGCAATCAGCGGCTTAACGGCGGCTGACTATGTGGCGGTGGATGTTGCCCCGGCGAGCAGCGCAGTGGCACGAGCGGCAAATTTTGTTGCGACCGAAAGCCGTGCCGGCATCCTCCGGCTTCGTGCGGCATCGGTGCCAACAGCTACGATTTCGGCGCAGTACCACATCATCACGGCCGCAACAGCGGCAAAGGAGGGTTAATCTTATGGCATGGGGTCCTTTTAATGCTGGCGGTGGCGGCGGTTCGTCCGGCGGCACTGCGGCAGATATTTCCTACGACAACAGCAAGTCCGGCATTTCGGCGGCGAATGTGCAGGAAGCCATTGATGCGCTTTCTGTGCTGACCCTGACGATTCAGGCCGTGCCCGCCCAGAGCGGGAGCCTGACCTATACCGGCTCCACCCAGAGTCCCACATGGAAAGGCTATGACAGCAGCATGATGACGATCGGGGGCGTGACCTCCGGCATCAATGCTGGCACCTATACGGCCACGTTTACGCCCATCGGCAAGTATGTCTGGACGGACGGCACGCAGGAAGCCAAGAGTGTGTCGTGGACGATTGGCCGAGCCGAGGTCAAGAATGTGCCGGCACAGACCGGTAGCGTGACTTACAATGGCTCGGCGCAGTCCCCGTCGTGGAGCAACTATAACAGTTCTCAGCTGACGATCGGTGGCACGAGCAGCGCAACCAACGCTGGCAGCTACAGCGCCACCTTTACCCCGACTTCCAATTATAAGTGGTCGGATGGGACGACTACGGCCAAGAGCGCTTCGTGGACGATCGGCAAGGCGACCGGCAGTATTACGCTGTCCGCAAGCAGTCTGAGCTTGACCTACCCGAAAACCTCTGGCACCATCACTGTTACGCGGCCGGGCAGCGGTACGGTGACCGCATCCTCTGGCAGTACGAACATTGCAACGGTAAGTGTTTCCGGCACCACCATCACGGTGACCGCAAAGGCGACCGGCAGTGCCACTATTACGGTCAATGTGGGTGCAGATACCAACTATACTGCACCGTCCAGCAAGACGTTCACGGTGGCCGTTACGCTGGTGTCCAAAACGCTCAGCAGCAACAGTTGGGCAGTCATCAAGGCCGTCAGCGATGCTGGTCAGGGTGCAAACTACTGGTCTGTTGGTGCCACGAAGTCCGTGACAATCAATGGCAAGGTGGGTGCGACTACGATCTCCAGCTTGAAAGTTGATGCCTTTATCATCGGTTTCAACCACAATTCCGGCAAGGAGGGCAGCAACCGCATCCACTTCCTGTTGGGTAAGATCAGCGGCAAGTTTGTTGGTCTGGTGGATAGCAGCTACGGCAGCACGACTTCCACGTCTGGCGCATTCACGATGAACACCAGCAACACGAACTCTGGCGGCTGGGGAAGCAGTCAGATGCGAAGCAAGGTACTGGGGAGCGCAAGCTCTCCCACCAGCCCGACCGCGAACACGCTGATGGCCGCACTTCCCTCTGATCTGCGGGCAGTGATGAAGTCCTGCACGAAGTATACGGATAATAAGGGCGGCGGCAATACAGCCAGCAACGTGTCCTCTACCACGGATTATCTGTTCCTGCTGTCCGAGTATGAGGTTTTTGCAACGCACCAGTATTGCAATGATGCGGAGCCGAACTATCAGGCACAGTACGATTACTTCAAAGCGGGTAACAGCAAAGTTGCCAATAAACATTCCGCCACCGGAACGGCGGCGGTCTGGTGGCTGCGGTCGCCGTACTGCGACTC
>ULWP01041401.1_pt1 | contig 10107 bp, 9 predicted proteins | sample 1960461 | NCBI WGS metagenome assembly ULWP01 (sample SAMEA4835815, study PRJEB28245) | human gut metagenome | biome: gut microbiome; material: fecal sample | place: Denmark | collected 2008
GCGTAGCAAGACGACCATATTCCAACCAGCGTTGTGGGTTTTGCGAAGCAAAAGCCGGAGGGGTTGAAAAAAGAAAGAAGCTTCGCTTGTTATCGTCAACCCCTCCGTCGGCTTATTTCAACTCTTTACTTATGCACCGACGGGTGGGCGTATTTCAGTTCGTACTTTTTGGCATACTCGGCAAAGTCCGCCCTATAGCGGGCGTCGTTGCCGCTCTTTACGGTATTAAGATATTCGTGCGTATCGAACTCGCCTCGGTCTATTTCCGTTACGCATACGGCAATGTTTGAGCAGTGGTCGCTTATGCGCTCGCAGTTATTCAAAAGATCGTTCAGTATAAATCCAAGCTCTATCGTGCAGCGGCCCGCCTGCAGGCGCTCTATATGCTTGCGCTTTATCTGCGCTATCAGCACGTCTATAACCTGCTCCAGCGGCTCCACCCGCGCGGCCTTGTCCAAATCGTCGTCCTTAAACGAATCCATGGCAAGGGTTAGTATTTCGTTGAGCGCGCTGAAAAGCAGGTTCACTTCCTCCGTAGCATGTTCGGAGAATGTAAGTCCCTTTTCGTGCATCTCCTTCGCGCTTTGGCGAATGTTCAATGCGTGGTCGCCTATGCGCTCAAAATCGCCAATGTTATGCAAAAGCTTTGATACGTCCGCGCTGTCGTTATCGCTCAACGCTGAAGCGGAAAGCTTAACAAGGAAGCTTCCCAGCTTGTCCTCGTACATATCAAGCTCCGTTTCCTCCGTCTTTACGTCCGCAGCCTTATCGTTATCGTAGCTTAGCATAAGTCCCATTGCCGTCAGCACGCAGGAACGCGCAATGTCGCTCATCTTCACGGCCATGTTATAGCTTTCGTGCACCGCAAGGCCGGGGGACAGCAGCAGCCTTTCGTCCAGGAATACTTCGCTCTGCTTCGCGTCATTGCCGCGAACCACTATGCGGGATATCTTTATGAGCACCTTGCGCGCGGGCAGCAGTATTATGGTGGTTATTATGTTGAAAACCGTGTGGCAAAGGGCCACCTCCGGCGCCGAAAGCGGCGAATTGATAAAGCCGAAGCCTATTATTGCATTAAGCCCATAGAACACTATCATGCAGAATACAGTGCCTATTATTTTGCCGGTAATGTGCACTATGGCGACCCGGCGCGCGTTCTTGGTAGTGCCTATGCTTGAAAGCAGGGCCGTGGCGCAGGTGCCAATGTTAAGCCCCATCACGAGCGGTATTGCCATGCCGTATGTTATGCAGCCCGTTAGGGAAAGCGCCTGCAAAATGCCAACGCTTGCCGCGCTGCTCTGTATTATTCCGGTGAAAACAAGGCCCACAAGCACGCCTAAGAACGGATTGTTGAACGCGGTCAGTATCCCCGTGAACTCCGGCATATCCGCAAGCGGGGCAACAGAGCCGCTCATAAGCGTCATGCCGTACATCAATATGGCAAAGCCCACGAACACGCCGCCTATGTCCTTCTTTTTCTGCGTATTGCACGCCATTATCATTATTACGCCTATAAGCGCCACTATCGGGGAAAAGTTTTCGGGCTTGAGAAGGTTTATAAAAATGCTGTCTCCGCTGATGCCGGAAAGGGAAAGTATCCATGCGGTAAGGGTGGTGCCTATGTTGCCGCCGAGTATAACGCTAACCGTCTGCTCAAGCTGCATTATGCCGCTGTTCACAAGGCCCACAAGCATTACCGTAAGGGCCGAGGACGATTGAATGGCTATTGTTATCGCCGCGCCGAAAATAAGGCTTGTGGACGTGTGCGCGGTCATTTTCTGCAATGTTGATTGCAGCTTGCTGCCGGAAAGCTTTTCAAGCCCCGCGCTCATTGTATGCATGCCGTACAGGAACAGCGCAAGCCCGCCGAAAAGCGAAATGATAGAATATACGTCCATAGTCTCTCTCCCCGTGTTTTGTAATACCCCTATAAACCTATTTTATATTATAACAGAACTGCGGCAGAAGGCAACACAAACATTCACAGCGCGTTCATTTGCATAGCGGCCTATACTATGGTATTATTTATTATGTATATCAGTTGAAAAGGAGGGCGTTTTATGGCCCGCAACAGCTATGGCATAGCCAAACGCTCCATATGGTATGTTTTGCGGACGCTTATAATCACGGCGGCAATAGTTGCGCTGTGCTTAGGCGTATTTATAGAGGGGCTGCACGTAAGCAACCTGTATATACTCGTTACGGAGGGCATGGAAAAGCGCGCCGAGGCCATATTGAAATACGGCCAGACCGGCGTTGATATCGACCTTACGCCGTATTTCAGCGAAGAATATTTGAATAACGACCACGAACTTGACAGCGGCAAATACGCGGGCTTCACCGTGGCCAGCTATGACTACCGCATTGACGTTAAGGCCGTATCCGTGCTGCCGTGGAGCAAGCGGGCGAACATGACCGTTGATGCGCGCCTTGCCGCAATAAATGCCGCCAGCGATGATACCGAGGGCGCAGCCCCTGCCGAGATGCCGGAATGGGAAGCCGGGCGATACCAGGTGGTGTTCAAGCGCGAAGGATCCCGCTGGTACATAAACAGCATAACCCTTCTTCAGCGCGACCCCGAAACCGAAGTCAAGCCCACGCCTGACATGAGCCTTTTGAAGGACAAAACGGAATAATATGAGCCAAGCCATGCAAAAGCTTTTCGGCACGGATACGCCCGTGCTGCTTGCGCCAATGGCCGGCGTTACGGACGCGGCCTTCCGCGGCATATGCCGGGAGATGGGCGCGGATTTTTCGTATACGGAAATGGTAAGCGCGAAGGGACTGCATTATAATAACAAGAACACAGCCACGCTGCTTGACGCTTCCCCGCCGGAGCAAAGCGGCGGCTACGGGGTGCAGCTTTTCGGCGCGGAGCCGGAAATGGTAGCCCGCGCGGCAAAAATGCTGAGCGAAACGCAGAGCGGGCTGAAGCTTATCGACATAAACATGGGCTGCCCTGCGCACAAAATAGTTTCAAACGGGGAAGGCAGCGCCCTTATGAAGAACGAGCCGCTCGCCGCCCGCATAATAGAAGCAACCGTTAAGGCAAGCGCGCTGCCCGTTACGGTAAAGTTCCGCAAGGGTTGGGACGAGGAGCATGTGAACGCGCTTAGCTTTGCCCGCATGGCGGAAGAAAGCGGCGCAGCCATGATAACAATACACGGCCGCACGCGGGAGCAAATGTACAGCGGCACGGCGGACCGGGACATAATTGCAAAAATAAAGGCCGCCGTAAAAATTCCCGTAATAGGCAACGGAGATATATTCACAGGCCAGAATGCACTGGACATGATAAAACAAACCGGCTGCGACGGGGTGATGGTTGCGCGCGGGGCTGAGGGCAACCCGTTTATTTTCCGGGAAATAAAGGCAACGCTCGCCAATATTCACTATGACGCGCCCTCATACGCCATGCGCATTGCCGCCGCCATTGACCACGCCGAGCGGCTGACAAAAAGCCGTGGGGACCGCGCAATAGTTGAAATGCGCAAGCATGTATCGTGGTACCTTTCCGGCATGCACGGCAGCGCCGCGCTGCGCGGACGGGTAAATAGCATAACCAGCCTTGATGAGCTTAAAGAATTGCTGAACGAGTATCTTGATACGGTAAAAGAAAAAGAGCTGCACTGAGCAGCCCTTTTTTTTGCTTAAATTAAGCGTTGCTTATTTGCTGTTGGATTCTTCCATGGTGTTTTCCACGGCAACATCTTCAACGTTGGCAATGGCGCCGCGGGCGAAAACAAGGCGGGCCTTGTCCGGACCGACGGAGATGGTGATGATGTCGTCCTTAATGTTGGTAACGGTGCCATATATGCCGCCGATGGTGCGCACACGATCGCCAACCTTAATGGATGCCAGCATATCCTTTATTTTCTTATCGCGCTTGCGCTGGGGTATGATCATAACCAGCAGCAGCACTATCATCATTATGATGAGCATACCGCTTCCGGAGAAGAACGAACCGAGAGAGGACAAAAAATCACTTCCGCCTTGAGGCATAATTGTAAACCTTCCTTTTTTCAACATATTCAGCCGCATTGGCTGCCATAAACTAACGGCGGGCGTTCCGCCGCCCTTTTACTATATAATACAAAGTCCCTCCGCGTCAAGAAGAACGTTGCATACTCCCCCAAAAAGTCACAAACGCTTCAGCAGAATTCAAGCGTGCATACGCGCCCGTATTCGCCCGATGCAAGCTCCTCGGTGGTTTGCGCGCCCGTGTTTTCAAGCAATATATCTTCATTTAGCGGGCATATCATGGAAAACATAATTTCCCCCGTGCGCATGGCGGGAAGGCTTGGTATTGTGTCCCGCGGCAGCCTGAACGTAAGCGCGCCGAACTCCTCCGCAAGGGAGCTTAAAAGCCCCGCCGTGTCCGCGCCCGCAAGCTCGTATATATCCGCGCCGTAGTCCGTTTCGTTAAGCAATGCATACGCCTTGCCGTCCGAATATGCGTATTCTCCCAATCTGCGCGCTCCCTCAAGATAAATCTCCATGTCCTGCTCCGTGCGCGCCATCATGCCTATGTAATCCGCGCTGAATGCGGAATATATCTTCAGCATCTCCTCCGCCGTTGTCTCGTGTATTGGCGCGGGTATGCCGGCATCTATCCACGGCAAGCGGTATTCATCATGCCACGCAAAGGGAATATACCCAAACTGCGCATAGAAATTCACGTCCGGCTTTAATATCGCCGCCGCGGTACCCTTCTGCTTCTGCTCCGCATGGCAGGCCGTTATAAGCTGCGCCGCTGCCATATGGTGCCTGTATTCGGGCAGCGTTGCAACGCCCGCTATCATTACGCAGTTTTTCGTTCCCCCGCCCAGCATTATGGGGTAAGGTATTGCGTGCAGCGCGGCTATCATTTTGCCTTCGTAAAACGCCGCCAGCACATATTCCGCCCTTGTGCGGCGGGCAAAATAATAATCGCTGTAGCCCGAGGCATCCTCCGGAAAGCATATGTTCCACACTCGCTTTGCTTCGCCGTATTCATCCGCACCAATGTGCCTTATAGTCAGTTCCATCAAATGGGTCTCCCGTCGAACTTATCTATCATATATGCCGGATAATAGGACAGCTTGGCCTTCCTAAGCCCTTCCATGCCCATGTCCTCCTCGCGGTTTATGAACTTAACGTCCGTCAATTCATGCTGCACAAATTGATTGTTTATGACCGTGTAAAGGCCCATTATCTCGTTATCGGCCTTTTCAATGTGCACAACGGCCATGTTATCGTCCATCTTCTGCCCCAGCGTAAACGCCGCAAGCTTGCCGTCTATCCTTATGCCGCCGCCGCGTATGCCCAGCACGTCCATGTGCATGAGCAGCGTTTTGATCGCACACAGCTCCATATTGTCCGTTTCGTCGGGTGATTTCTCGCTGAGCCATTCATTGTATACGTCCACGCATTCGCCCATCATATCGCCGGTTATTTTAACGTATTCGTACCGTTCGCCGTACTGCGCCATGAACTGGTGTATATGGTTGCGCTTGGCGTGCAGTTTTTTGCCGGCTAAGTCTCTAAGGCTTTCCATTGTGTAAACATAGTCGCTGTTGTTGCGGTCATCTATCAGTTCATAGCCTGTGCAGCGCTCAAACGCGGCCTTTATGGGGCCGGATATGCCCTTGAAGATAGGATCTATGCCGTGCGTGCTCATGTATTCCGCCGCCTTATCGAGCGCGGTTTGATAATACTCAGACTCGGGCTCAACCGTAAGCGGGGCGAACATGAAGCGTTCATTGCCCCAATGCAGCAGTATATAGAGCGCCTGCTCATCCTCCGCAAGCATTATGTTCCCGCCGCAGCCCCACATGAGCAGATTTGAAAAGGTGTATTCCGAGCATTCCAGCTTCCATTTTGCCGTGTAATGCTCAACCATTTGCTTCATCGATATATCTATCGGTTTGAAATCCATAAACTAAGCGTGTACCTCCGTTTTGCTTACATATATTTTAATCTATCAGCATTGATAAAATCAACTGCATTGTGTGCTTTTGCATATTATATCCGCCGCTTCGGCAAAGCCGTAGCCGCCCTCGCCATCCAGTATATATGCGGGCAAATGCGCCATTCTGTCCGCAAACGGAGCAATGTTCGCCACGCCGCAGCTCAGCGGGAACGCCGCAAACATGGGCTCATCATTGGGCGAATCGCCGAAGAACATAGCTTCGTTCTCTGCGTCGTCCGCATGGCAATAGTCTTTAAGATATATCGCCGCCATGTCCGCCTTTGAATATGCGCCGAACCATGCGTTTACGTGTATGCTGCTCACCTTGGCCTCCGCACCCATATCGCGGCAAAGCTTTGCCACGGCGTATGCCGTTTCAAGCGGGAGTTTTGGTTCATCCTCCGCAAAGTCAAACGCGGCATCGTATATCCTTGCGAACTGGTCATGCGCCATGCGCACTTTGGGGAACGCCTTCAGCACGGCGGCCTTGACCGGCTCAAGCAGCTTCTTTGGCTCTGTCGCGGCAAGCGGGTGGCGTATCATGCGCACGGCGTTATGCTCATCATAGTCATATGCAAACGCGCCGTTTTCGCATATAACGGCCTGCACGGGCCATTGGCGCAGCATCATATCGCACCAGCCCGCGGGCCTGCCCGTTACGGGGATAAGCTTAAACCCGCATTCCTTCAGCTTCCACATGGCGGTATACGCTTCGCCTGTCAGCTTGCCGCCGTTTGTTACGGTATCGTCCACGTCGAACAATATATATTTCAGTTTATTCAGCTTGCGCGCCTCTGTTTCGCAAAATCGCTGCATATTGGCCCATCCTTTGCGCAACAGAAGCGGCCGTAAAGGCCGCTTCATGCGCATTATGTTATAGCTTATTTGTTTTTGCCTTCGCCGTCCGCGCTCTGTTCCTGCGCTTCGGCAGCGGCCTTGGCTTCGGCTTCCGCCTTTTCCTTGGCCAGCACTTCTTCATCCGCCTTCTCTATGCGGGCACGCCTGTCGCTGAACGTTTCAAGCTCCACGTCCTCGCCCTTGAACAGCTTTTCAAAATCGTCGCCGTCAATATGCTCGTATTCTATCAGCGCCTTTACTATGCGCTCCATAGCGTCGCGCTGCTCGGTCAGCACGGTCTTTGCCCGGTCGTACTGTTCTTCCAGTATGCGGCGAATTTCCTTATCCACGCGCGCGGCTACTTCTTCGGAGAAGTTGCGCTGGTGTCCCCAATCCTTGGCAATGAAAACCTCTGTCTGTCCGCCAAGGAACACAGGGCCTATTTCGTCGCTCATGCCGAATTCAACAACCATCCTGCGCGCAAGCTCGGTAGCCTTCTGCAGGTCGCTGTATGCGCCGGTGCATATATCGTCTAAGAATATGCTTTCGGCAACCCTGCCGCCAAGCGCCATGGCGATTTCGTCCAGTATCTTTCCGCGGGACATATGGTCGCGATCGTCCTCCGGCATGGTCATGGTGTAGCCGGCCGCCCTGCCGCGCGGAATAACGCTTATTTCGTGCACCGGGTCGCAGTTGGGCAGCACGCGCGCCACAACGGCGTGGCCGGCCTCGTGATACGCGGTTATCCGCTTGTCCTCGGGCGTTATAACATGGCTGCGCTTTTCGGGGCCGACCACGGTGCGAGTTATGGCCTCCTCCAGCTCCGTCATGCCGATTTCCTTTTTCTTATACCTTGCGGCAAGTATCGCGGCCTCGTTCAGCACGTTTTCAAGATCCGCACCCGTGAAGCCCGGCGTGCGCTTTGCCAGCACCTCAAGGCTGACTTCCTTGGCCAGCGGCTTGCCCTTGGCATGCACCTTCAATATGGCCTCGCGTCCCTTAACGTCGGGGTAATTTACGGTTATCTGCCTATCAAACCTGCCCGGGCGCAGAAGCGCGGGGTCAAGTATATCAGGGCGGTTGGTGGCGGCGATAACTATTATGCCTTCGTTCACGGCAAAGCCGTCCATCTCAACAAGGAGCTGGTTAAGCGTCTGCTCGCGTTCGTCATGCCCGCCGCCAAGGCCGGCGCCGCGCTGGCGGCCCACGGCGTCTATTTCGTCTATAAACACAACGGCGGGCGCGCACTTCTTTGCGGTGGTGAAAAGATCCCTCACCCTGCTTGCGCCAACGCCTACGAACATTTCAACAAAGTCCGAGCCGGATATTGAGAAGAAGGGCACCTTCGCTTCGCCGGCAACGGCCTTTGCAAGCAGCGTTTTACCCGTACCCGGAGGGCCAACGAGCAGCACGCCCTTGGGTATCCTTGCGCCCATCTCGGTGAAGCGCTTGGGCGCACGCATGAATTCGACAACTTCCTTCAGCTCTTCCTTTTCCTCGTCCGCGCCGGCAACATCATCGAACGTAACGCGGTTGTTGGGGTCCATCTGGGTGCGCGCATGCGCCTTGCCGAAGCTCATCATCTTATTGCCGCCGCCCTGCGCGCGGAATACCACGACGTAGAACACGACGATTATGACAAGCATTATAAGGTAAGGCAGTATGTATTCCAATACGGAAGGCTCCGGCGGGGGATTATATGTATAAGTAAAGGGATAATCCTCCGGCGTTACCTTTTCCGCATCTATGCCCTTGGCGTCTGCAACTATGGCCGCCATATCCGATCGGAACGCATTTTCGTTGGATACGTTGCAGATAAAGTCATACTTCTTGGGGAACAGATCCTTATACGCAGAGCCTTTTTTAATGCCAACTATTTCGCCGTTGCAGTATTCAACGGCCTCCACCGTGCCTTCCTTTGCCATGGCAAGAAAATCGGCATATTCGATCTTCTTATCGTCCGTGCCGCCGTTTTGAAGCTGCGTAAGCAGAACAATCATCAGCACCACTATGGCCAAATAGATAAGCGGAGTTCTCAGCTTTTTACCCAATTTGTCCTCCTGACATGCCGCTTGATAAAGGGCATATCGTACCAATTTAATAATCTTAGTTATCATATCACACTTTGGGCATATGTTCAAATGCTCAATATGAGCAATAATGTGAAAAAAAAGTGCCTGCCGCGCACACGAGGGCGCTGTGCGGCATATGGTAGCAATATAAGGCGCTATAAATGCGCCAAGAGCAAAATGAGCGAGGTGCAAAACAATGAGGATATTACAGCGTGGCGATACGGGCAGCGACGTGCGCACGGCCCAAACCGCCCTTATACGCGCGGGCTACGACCCGGGCGCGGCAAACGGAGTATTCGGCGCGGCAACGGAGCGCGCGGTGATGCAGTTCCAGCGGGTGCTCGGCGCAACGCAGGACGGCATAATAGGCCCGGTAACGTGGCAGTTCCTTGAGCCGTTCGCGCTTGAAAGCGACCCTGATGTGCTAAGGCGCGGCAGCCGCGGCGCAATGGTAAGGCGGCTGCAGGAGGCGCTGGAGGCTTCCGGCAACAGCCCCGGGCGCATAGACGGCCTTTTCGGCACAAAGACCCAGGCCGCCCTGCGCGCGTTCCAGCGGAGCGCAATGCTTGCGCAGACGGGCGTTGCGGACAGGGCGACGTGGCTTGCAATAGCCCCGTATATAGATTACGGCGACGTATATTTGCGGCGCGGGGACAGGGGTATGCTTGTTACCATACTGCAAACGGCACTGACAAGCGCGGGCTTCTCCCCCGGGCAGGCGGACGGTATATTCGGCAGCCGCACGTTCAACGCGGTAACCGCGTTCCAGCGGGCCAACCGCATCACGGCAGACGGCATTGCAGGGCCGCGCACATGGGCGCTGCTGAAGCCGTATCTTAGCGGAGAGCTGATGACATACGTTGTGCGCCGCGGGGACACGCTTTCGTCCATAGCCCGCCGGTTCAACACAACGGTTGAAGAGCTGCTGCGGCTTAACCCGCGCGAGGATCCGGATCTTATATTCGTTGGGGAAACCCTGCTTATACCGGTAAGCAAAGGCTGAAAATACCAAGGGAGCTGATATGCTCCCTTATATTTTTATTGAGAAATGCGGCTTTATGTGGTAGTGTATATGCATAAATTTATATATAGCCGAGAAAGGATATATTTATTTATGAAATCCATTATAAAGCCGATGAGTTTTGCGCTGAGTCTGCTGCTTGCGCTCAGCCTGCTGGGCTGCTCCGCCGCGCCAAAGGATACGGCTGCGCCCATAGCTACCGAGGCGCCCGCGGAAGCCTCTGCCCC
>ULWP01036622.1_pt1 | contig 10027 bp, 9 predicted proteins | sample 1960461 | NCBI WGS metagenome assembly ULWP01 (sample SAMEA4835815, study PRJEB28245) | human gut metagenome | biome: gut microbiome; material: fecal sample | place: Denmark | collected 2008
CCCAAGGCCATATTAACACAATTTTAATGTTTGCTGGCAATACTGCATGTATTATAGCAGGCTTGCCGAAAAATGCAACTGGTCCCGCCGGGTATGCCGTACACTTTGGTCACTTTATGCAAAACTGCGGCGGCTTTTGCAGCAGGTTCACCTGTTTTTACCCGCCAAAAAGCAAAGCGCGCACAGCCCTTTGTTCAGGCCATGCGCGCCGGATGGATATTACTTTATTCTATTTTAATTATACATCCTGCAGTTCACCGCGGGAAGATGCTTTCAGGTAAGCATAGATGAAACCGTCCAAGTCGCCATCCATCACGGCCTGCACATTGCCGCTTTCATAGTTGGTACGGTGGTCCTTGACCAGGGTGTACGGCATGAACACATAACTGCGGATCTGGTGGCCCCAGGCGATTTCATTCTGCACACCCTTGATGTCATCCACCTTATCCTTGTGCTGCTGCAGAGCAATCTGGTACAGCTTGGCTTTCAGCATTTCCATGGCGTACTCACGGTTCTGCAGCTGGCTGCGCTGGGTCTGGCAGGAAGTGACAATGCCGGTGGGCTTGTGGATCAAACGCACAGCGGAAGACGTTTTGTTGATGTGCTGGCCGCCTGCACCGGAAGAACGGTAAACCTGCATTTCAATATCCGCCGGGTTGATCTCGACTTTAATATTGTTATCCAGTTCCGGCATAACCTCCAGGCTGGAAAAGCTGGTCTGGCGGCGGGCGTTGGCATCAAACGGGCTGATGCGCACCAGGCGGTGCACGCCGTTTTCACTTTTCAGCATACCGTAAGCGTTGGCACCCTTAATCATCATAGAAGCGGACTTGATACCGGCTTCATCGCCTTCCAGCACATCCAGAACTTCCACGGTGTAGCCGTGGGCTTCGGCCCAGCGGGTGTACATACGGGTCAGCATCTCGGCCCAGTCCTGTGCTTCGGTGCCGCCGGTGCCTGCATGGAAAGTCAGGATAGCGTTGGAATGGTCGTACTCGCCGTTCAGCATGGTCATCAGCTGCAGTTCGTCAATGGATTTCTCCACGCCGTTCACAGCTTCTTCGCCTTCTGCTGCCAGAGAGGGATCATTTTCTTCCTCAATCATTTCCAGCAGGGTCTGGGCTTCCTCGTACTGGGTGGAAAGTTTGCCGAAGCGCTCCAGCTTATTTTTCACTTCGCCCATCTCGCTGATGACTTTCTGGCTTTTTTCCTGGTCATCATAAAAACCGGGCAACGTCATCTGGTGTTCCAGCTCTGCCAGGCGCTTTTCGCTCGCTTCAATGGAAAGGGCATCGCGCAGGTCGTTTACCGCAGTTTCCAGCCCGCCGAGCTTAAATTTCAATTCGTCAATGGTGATCATATTTGCTACCCCTTGGTCAATCAATAAAAATAAAGATACGCATAAATCAAGATGCTATCAGTATAACGCAAATCTTATTTCTTGTAAAGAGGCATAAAACGCACGGCATGATCTGCACGTTACAGGCGTGCAGATTAAAATCGGCTTCTACTTTTTTGATACACACCAGCTATCGGCAGGGCAAAATCTGCAAATATTCTGCAAAAATCCGCTTTTTGCCCGCTTATTCACGAAAAGTTCTTTGCTTTCCATGGACATATGGTGTATAATATGGCTAAATTATTTCGTTTGCGCCTTTTTGGCCGCAGCGGAACAAGATGGATGGGCAGGATAACACTCCCCGCCCTGAAAAATTCGGAGGACCACACATGGCTGATTACAAGGGCAATACCTGCCCCGTATGCAAACAAAAATTCAAAGGAGCAGATGATATCGTTGTCTGCCCGGACTGCGGCACACCGTACCACCGCGAATGCTGGAAAAAGGTCGGTGTCTGCGTGCATCAGGCAGACCACGCCGCCGGGTTTGAATGGACCCCGGACAACGTGATTTCCGACCGGCCGGATGATATCGTCTGCCCCAACTGCGGCACCCATAACCCGCTGGGCGCAAAATACTGCAACCACTGCGGCGTTTCGCTGCCGGACCACCCGGATAACGTGCAGTACCAGCAGGATCACCCCGCCCCCGGCGGCAATGGCCCGGTGTACGCCAACGGCAGCTACCAGGCCGACGGTGCCCCGCAGTATCGCCAGGCACCGCGCCAAGAACAGGCACCCGACCAGGACTTTTTCAGTGCAGGCAGCATGGGGCCGGATGGCTTTACCTGCAAGGAAGTCGGCCCCGATGACCCGATTGACGGCATCAAGGCGCGGGACTGGGCCAGCTATGTTGGGCCGTCCAGCATTTATTATATGATGCAGTTCTTCCGCATGCAGGAAACCCGGCGCAAAGCAGTCATCTCGTTCTCCGCCTTTTTCCTTGGGCCTTTCTATTTCTTCTACCGCAAAATGTGGAAGCAGGGTGTTCTTTTTGCGCTGCTGGATTTTATTGTGACGCTGCCCTCCCTGCTGTACCTGATGGCGGTATCCGGTGCGGAGTGGATGGTGGGTATGCCGTTTTTGCGGCTAATTCCCACGGCCATGCAGGTATGCTATGTGCTGAACTTTATCCAGATGGCTATTCGCGGCCTGTTTGCTGTGTACTGGTATAAAAAGGAAAGCGAACGCCGCATTCACCGCGTCTATGACCGCTGCCCCGAAGGCCCGCAACGCAGCGATGCCCTGGCCGCAACCGGCGGCACCAGCTGGGCAGCCGTTTTTATCTACCTTGGTGTTTACATCGCAGCCGGGGTTCTGGGATCTTTCCTGATGGGACCGGACCTGAACGCCGTAATCCGGTTTTTGACGATGTAAAAATATGAAGAAGTAAGGATAAGCGATATTTCAGGAGGAAAATGTATGAAAACAGCATTGGTCATTATGGCAGCCGGCATCGGCTCCCGCTTTGGCGGCGGCATCAAGCAGCTGGCCGCTGTCGGCCCCAACGGCGAGATCATCATGGATTACTCCATCCATGATGCCATCGAAGCCGGGTTTGACAAGATTGTCTTTATCATCCGCCACGACATTGAGGAGGCTTTCAAGGAAGCCATCGGCAACCGCATTGAAAAGACCTGTGCCGACCTGGGCATTGAGATTGCCTATGCTTTCCAGGAGAAGGACGCCATCCCCGCCGGGTACGAAGTTCCCGCTGAGCGCAGCAAGCCCTGGGGCACCGGCCAGGCAGTTCTGGCCTGCAAGAATGTCATCAAGGAGCCGTTCGCCGTTATCAATGCTGACGACTACTATGGCAAGGAAGCTTTTGTCCAGATTCACAACTTCCTGCAGGGCTACACCCCGGACAAACCGAACGCCCTGTCCATGGCCGGCTTTGTTTTGAAGAACACCCTGAGCGACAACGGCGCTGTGACCCGCGGTGTCTGCCAGATGAACGCCGAAGGCTACCTGACCGATGTTGTGGAGACTTCCGGCATTGAAAAGACCGCTGACGGCGCTGCCGTTGAGGGCAAGGCCATTGACCCGGAGAGCCTGGTTTCGATGAATTTCTGGGGCCTGACACCGGAGTTCGTGAAGGTGCTGGAGGACGGTTTTGTGGAGTTCTTTGAGAAGAGCGTTCCCGCCAACCCGCTGAAGGCCGAGTACCTGCTGCCCATCTATATTGGCGAGCTGCTGGAAAAGAATGCCGTGACCGTTCAGGTGCTGCCCACCCATGACAAGTGGTTCGGCGTTACCTATAAAGAGGACAAGCAGACCGTGATTGACAGCTTTGCCAAGCTGGTGGCCGATGGCGTTTACCAGAAAAACCTGTTCAGCGACCTGAAGCACTGAGCCCGCCCGTTGCAAACCGAATGAAATAAATCAAAGGGGTGAATCCCGGAGCCAGAGAATGTGCGAACCGCACAGAAATCTTTCCGCGGGTTCACCCATTTTGATTGAAAACTGCAAAAGCATGGGATTTTGCACCATGGAAAGTGAGGGTAAAATGCGGTATCGTAAATGTAGGAGGGATGTACAGATGCCGAAACAAAACATCGAAGCCGTGAACATTTCCGCAATGACTGCCGAACAGCGTGATGCCGCACTTGCCCTGGATGTGGAGCGCCTGCTGCGCTTTGGCCGCAAACACAAGCTCATCAAGGAGCTGGATGCCATTGTAGCCCGCAACACCCTGCTGGATCTGCTGGGTCTGGCCCAGCCCAGCGAGGAAAATGTGCCCAAAGAGGATTTTGACACCCCCGCTGCCCTGCTGGACGAGATGGTGGAGCTTGCCGCCGCCAAGGGCCTGTTTGACGGCAGTGTGCCGCAGTACCGCATCAACTTTGAAACCCGCATGATGGGTGCCCTGATGCCGCGCGAAAGCGAAGTCTGCCGCAAGTTCCGCAAACTGTATGCCAAGGGCGGCCCCAAAGCTGCCACGGACTGGTTCTATGATCTGTGCGTTGTGTCCAACTACATCCGCACGGCGCAAATTGCCAAGAACATCCAGTGGAGCACGGCCACCCCTTACGGTGAGCTGGAAATTACCATCAACCTGACCAAACCGGAAAAAGACCCCAAAGTGATTGCCATGGAGCGGCTGCAGCCCGCTGCCAGCTACCCCAAGTGCATGCTGTGCAAGGAGAATATCGGCTATGCGGGGCGCATCAACTTCCCTGCCCGCCAGACCCATCGCATTGTGCCCATGAATCTGGCCGGTGAAACGTTCTATCTGCAATACAGCCCCTATGCCTATTTCCATGAGCACTGCATCATGCTGAACGACAGCCACAAGCCCATGGAGATGGACCGCCATACCCTGGCTGAAATTTTTGACTTTGTGGCACAGTTCCCCCATTACACCTGCGGTTCCAACGCTGACCTGCCTATTGTAGGCGGCAGCATCCTGAGCCACAGCCATTTCCAGGGCGGGCGCTATGTCTTCCCCATGCAGAAAGCGCATATCGCCGTACCGCTGCGCAACGCGCGCTACACCGGCGTGAAAGCCGGTATCGTCAACTGGCCGGTTTCCACCGTGCGCCTGGTGGGCCGCAGTTCCCAGGAAGTGCAGAATGCCGCGGACGACATCCTGCGCACCTGGCGTGATTACAGCGATACCAGCGTAGATATCATCGCCCACACCGGCGATACCCCGCACAACACCGTCACCCCCATTCTGCACTATGATGAGAATGACGGCTACATTCTGGACCTGGCGCTGCGCAACAACCGCACCACCGAACAGTATCCGGACGGCATCTTCCACCCGCACAAGGAATACCACAACATCAAAAAAGAGAATATCGGCCTGATTGAGGTAATGGGCCTGGCCATCCTGCCTGCCCGCCTGAAAGATCAGAGCGCCGCCATTGCCGATATCCTGACCGGTTCCGCCCCCAACACCAGCCGCGAAGCTGGCAGCCCGCTGGCTGTACACGCTGACTGGATCGATGGTCTGATCAAAAAGTACGGCACCGGCCTGAAGCGTGAAAAAGCCGAGGCTGTTCTGCGGGATGAGATCGGTATTGTGTTCAGCCATGTGCTTGAAAACGCCGGTGTCTTCAAGCAGGATGCCGCCGGGCAGGCAGCTTTCCTGAAATTTATGGAAAGCGTTGGTTACCGTAAGGCATAAAATGCGCGTTCCCGCCAAAAGCGGCAAAATATTTTTGATATCCTGCAAAATACACCTTGACAAAAGGTGATTCTGCTTGATATAATAAGTTGCTGTGTCAAGCAAGACACACATCCTTGCCCTTGCGTAAAGGCAAGGGCCTAAAGTCCAAAAGGAGGTGCACAGAAAATGGCTAAGTATGAAACCATGTTGGTTACCAGTTCTGCTCTGGATGAGGAGGCTTCCGCTGCCCTGATCGGCAAGTTCAAGTCCCTGATCGAAGCAAACGGTACGATCGATTCTGTCGATGATTGGGGCAAGCGCCGTCTCGCCTACCCCATCGAAGACGAAACCGAGGGCGTTTATACCGTGATCAAGTTCACCAGCGAGCCGGATTTCCCCGCAGAGCTGGATCGTAACTACCGTATCACCGAAGGCGTTCTCCGCAGCATTATCGTTGCCGAGGAAGCCTGATTGAGCGCCACGCACCCTGGTGTGCGTGTTGGGAAGGAGTAACTGAATTATGCTGAATGTGGTTGTTCTTATGGGCCGCCTTGTTGCGGACCCGCAGCTGCGCCAGACGACGACCGGCAAAAACGTGGCTTCGTTCCGCGTTGCCTGTGACCGTGGGCGCCGCGATGCCAATGGCCAGAACCAGGCCGACTTCTTTGATGTTGTCGCCTGGGACCGCTCCGCTGAGTTTGTCTGCCGTTATTTCCAGAAAGGTTCCATGATTGCCATTGATGGCCGTCTGCAGAGCCGTAACTATCAGGATAAGAGCGGCAACAACCGCACTGCGATTGAGATCGTGGCCAGTAACATTAATTTTGTTACTCCCAAATCCCAGAATCCCGCTGCTGGTATGGGCGCGCCGATGGCGTCCGCTCCGATTCCTGCAGCACCGGCTGATTATTCCCGTCCCGCAGCGCAGCCCGCTGCTCCCGCCTATTCGGCTGGCAGCAACGATGACTTTGCACTGATTGAGGACGAGGGCGATTTGCCGTTCTGAATCGATTATACCAATTTTACAAGGAGGTAACCGGATCATGGCTATGGATCGTTCTTCTCGTCCGATGCATCGCGGCCGCAAAAAGGTTTGCAGCTTCTGCGTTGATCGCATCGACCGCATTGATTACAAGGATCTGCCCCGCCTGCGCAAATACGTCAGCGAGCGTTCCAAAATCATTCCCCGCCGCGTCACCGGCACTTGCGCTTTCCATCAGCGCGAGCTGACCGTTGCTATCAAGCGTGCTCGCCATATGGCTCTTATGCCGTACGTCAGCGATTGATTTTAACGGCTGCTGAATAAGCACAGCAATCCCCCGCCGCTCAGGCTGCAAGGCCTGCGGCGGGGGATTTTTGTTTGGTTGATTTTTTATAAATAATAATGAATAGAGAATAAAGAAGCATGTTGGTGCGCCGCCCGCGGCGGCGCGAATAAAATAGGTGGGCCGCTCTGGCCAGAATGCTTTTGCCGGAGTAGCGGACCTGATTAAAATGTGACGCCGTGGGCGTCACACTCCCATTATTCATTATTCTTTATTCTTTATTAATTCAATAAACGCGGCCCCGGCACAACAGGTTGTCTTTCCTGTAATGCCGGGGCCTTAGGTTTATTCTTCTGCCGTTGCTATCACGGTGCTGCTGTTGCAGCAGGGTCTGTGCTGTCCGCCCAGTTGGGCTGTTCGGAGGGTGTGGGTGATGAATCCACCGCAAACGCATCGTTGCGTGCCCCGGCGATATACACCGTCACGACAGTCTCATCTGCATCAAACTTGGTGCCTTTGCTCACATCGCATTTTACAACGCAGTTCTCTGCGTACTGGCCATCGTTTTCAATGATCTGCATGCTATAGTTGATGCCGGATTCATCCAGCTTTTTGCTGGCGTTGTTCTGCGTCCAGCCGATGATGTCCGGCATTTCCACCAGCATGGGGCCTTTGCTGACTACTAACTGGATGGTGGGTGCCTGTTCCGTGACCAGCGTTCCGGCCACCGGCTCCTGCCTGATGACGCAGCCCTCCGGTACAGTAGAGCTGAAATCCTCCGTCATGGCAATGCGGTAATGGGTATACAGCGTGTTATTTTTGATATCGGTCTTATAGTTCTTTCCCACAAGGTCCGGGTAAACTTCCACATCACTGTTGGTCGTGCTGGAAGCCGATGTGCCGGTGGATGCCGCACCGGAAACTGCCGGTTTTGTATCGCTCCCCTTGCCGCCTTTCAGCAGACTCCACAGCAACAGCACCACCAACACAAAGATGACCACCATGGAAGCCGCCAGAATCTTTTTGGTGGATACCTGGTTTTCGCCTTTTTCAAACATGGCGTTCGCCACGGTGGGATCAGTCAAGGCGCTCATCAGCTCCGGTACCGTCTGCATCCGCTTGGCGGGGTCCAGCCGCATGGCGCAGGTCAGCACCTGAGAAAAATAGGTCGGCACACCAGATTCCAGGCTGTGGGCGTTCTCCATACTGTCCCGTACCTTGCGCTGCGGGGCTGCCACCGGCACCTGGCCCGTTACCAGTCGGTAAGTGACCGCCGCCAGAGCGTACACATCGGTGTACCGTCCAGAGAATTCCGCCGCTGAATACTGTTCCGGTGCCGCATAGCCGGGGTAAAGCTGGCTTTTCAGCTCGCTGCCTGCCGTGCGCAGGGCCAGCGTGCCATACCCGGTTAGCCGGGCGGCACCGTCAATGGGCAGCAGGATGTTATCCGGGCAGATGCCGCGGTGGATCAGCCCGGCCTTGTGAAGCAGGGCCACCCCCTCCATCACGGGCTGCAGCAAGGTTCGGGCCTCCACGGGGGTCAGGGTGCGGGCGCGCAGTTTGAGGTAATGGGTCAGGGTCATGCCCTTCTCGGTTTCCTCCACCGCGTATACGGTGTTGTTTTCTTCCATCACATCCAGAATCTGCGAAAGGCCGGTTGCCGGGGTGATGCGGTGCAGGTCATCGTACAAATCTTTGAAATCCATCCGGCTGGTTTTGAACAGCACTTCCCGGCCCTCTTTGGGCATCAGGTCGCCATCCGGGCTGCGGCCATTGCACAGCGTTACCGGGAAATACTCTTTGATCAGCACAAACCGACGTTCATCATTATCCACACCGCGGTAGCACAGACCGTCGCCGTCGGCGCTCTGGTATTCACCCACGGTGTAATGCCCGCCCAGTTGGGTGCCAAGGGGCAGTGCGCCTTCGGGGTTATGGTTTTCCAGGGACTTGCCGCAGTTGGGGCAGCTGCCATGGTAGCCGCTGCGCACGGGGTCCAAGCAGTGCGGGCAAAGGGGAAGTTGGCTCATAACATGGCTCCTTTGTGTAAAAAGAAGGCGCGTAAAAACCGAAATATCCGGCTTTTGCGCGCCTCCTTAAACATTCAAGCTCAAACCTTGGCTGCCAATCAGCGGTCCAGGTCTTCTTCATTCTCCAGGGTAGTCCATGCGTTCTGCACGTCGTCGTCGTCGTCCAGTGCGTCCAGCAGCTTGCCCATGTTGACCAGCTGATCCGGATCGGTCAGGGCGGTGGTGGTGGAAGGAACCTGTGCCACATCGGCAGAAATGAACTTATAGCCCTTTTCTTCCAGTGCGTTGCACACAGCGGTGAAGTTATCGGGATCAGTGGTGACCTGTGCAGCCTCTTCGCCTGCATCAAAGTCCTCGGCACCGGCATCCAGAGCATCCATCATCAGCTGGTCGGGGTCGGCATCTTCCAGGTCAACCACGATTACACCCTTCTGGGTGAACATGAAGCCAACGCAGCCCATCTGGCCCAGGTTGCCGCCAAACTTATCAAAGTAATGGCGCATGTTGGCAGCGGTACGGTTGCGGTTATCGGTCAGGGTTTCGACCATAACGGCAATGCCGCCGGGGCCGTAACCTTCATAGGTAATTGCTTCGTACTCGGTCTTATCGCCGCCCTCGGCGCGCTTGATGATGCGCTGAATGTTATCATTCGGCACACTGTTCGCCTTAGCCTTAGCAATCAGGGCTGCCAGCTTGGAGTTGGAAGCGGGGTTGCCGCCGCCTTCCTTAACGGCAACAGCGATCTCGCGGCCGATCTTGGTGAAAACCTTGGCACGGGCGCCATCGGTCTTTTCTTTCTTGCGCTTAATGTTATTCCATTTGCTATGTCCGGACATGAAAATCCCCCTAAAAAATTGATGTGTAACCGCACATTGAAGGCGGTAAGATTCCCGCACTTTGCGCAAAGTGCGCGAACCGACAAATTACATTAGTATAGTATAGCACATTTCTATGCCGTTTTCAATGTTTTGGCGGTGTTTTTCTAGATGTATTTGAAAACAAAAAGCGGCAAACGTTTTGTAAATGCAGAACGAACTTTTTTCAAGTGCTAACCATGTTGACGGAAACGGGGCTATGGTTGCAGCTTTCCCTTTCCGCTTTTATGTCTGCACTATTTTTACGGTCATTTCAGGTTGCGCAGGGCTTTGGGGTAATGGTTCTTAATGCGGCCCCCGCTGGCCTTGCCCCCGCCGAGGGGGAAGCCATCCACCAGCACAGCA